>Ga0364880_10102_pt1 | contig 55871 bp, 35 predicted proteins | sample ExccelJu500001D3_5_FD_206927 | JGI IMG/M metagenome (GOLD analysis project Ga0364880, IMG submission 206927) | Enriched cells from Trout Bog Lake Hypolimnion, Wisconsin, USA - BchlTB.July30.5000.01.D3 | ecosystem: Environmental > Aquatic > Freshwater > Lake > Hypolimnion/Profundal zone | place... | reverse complement strand
AAGCTCCGATACCGGTATCCAGAAAATGCCTGTTTGCACCCCAGTCCGGATATTCAATAAACAATTCCAACTGGTCCCAGCACCGCCTGGCATAGGCTGTATCTCCAGTTAATTGATATAGCATCACCAGCGAGGGAACCTGGCTGGCAAATGCATGAATAGAAGGGATTCTTAAGTTTGCAGCATCCAACCCATAATGCAGCAAAGGCTGCTGCAGACTCTTTGCGGCATTTGCCAATAGCTGCTGATAACCAATCTGTATAATGGTATCTTTCTGGTCCAATAAATATTGCAACCTGCGGATATCAGTTTTATTAAAAAATAAACGGGAATGTGGAAGATTCCGGCCATGCAAGTCAAAACTTTTCTGAACCTGTTCTGTAGAAACAGTATCCTGTATTTGCTGGTAACCGGAATAACTATGGGAATAGCCCTTGTAAACAGGCAGAACAGACATCAATGTAAAAAAAGAAATAAAAAAGAATGCTGAATACCTTTGATATATTTTTTCCATTCAAATCAGTTTAAGCAATTTTATTTTACCTCAAATTCTGCGCTCAGTCCCTTGCTCATTCCCAAATCAAGGCTGCGCTGAACAGGCAATGCCCCCCCGATAAATAGGGTTACTTTACCGCTTTCCAGTAAATTTTTTCCTTCATTATTCACAATACTCATCATTTCAGGAGTAATAGTAAAACTGAGTGTTACGGTTTCCCCGGCTTTTACATTTACTCTTTTAAACCCTTTTAAAGAAAACAGAGGAGTGGCAATGGAATCACTTTCTCTTTTTATATACAGCTGTACCACTTCATCTGCAGTTACTCTGCCTTTATTTTTTAATAAAAAAGAAGCTTTAACTGATTCGCCCTTCTTAATCAACTGATCTGATAATTGCAGGTCTTCATAATTAAATTTCGTATAAGACAAACCATAACCGAATGGATAAAAAGGTTCTTCCTGCATATACCGGTATGTCCTGCCTTCCATGCTATAATTTTCATAAGCTGGCAACTGGTCCAGTGATTTTGGAAAAGTAATGGGCAGTCTTCCGGATGGTGAAACCTTTCCAAATAAAATATCAGCAATAGCATTTCCCCCTTCTTCCCCTGGATACCAGGCAAATAGAACAGCATCTGCTAACTGGCTGATGGCAGTCATATTTACCGGACTACCAGCAGTTACAATCACAATGATGGGCTTTGAATTACCTTTTCGTAATTTCTTCAGAAATTCTATCTGGGATTGTGGAAGATCATAGTTTAACCGGTCACCAAAATCAGGAGATGCAATAGACTCGCCTTCTTCCCCTTCAAAATTGCCGGAGAGTCCCATAACCACCACAACTGCATCCGCTTCTTTTGCATCTCCGGTAGTCCAGTCAAATGGATTTACATTCGCCCTGTCTGGCAAAAAGCCTTGTTTATACTGCAGCAGGCTACCCGGATCCAGATGTCCGGCAATCCCTTCCTGCACCGTAATCATATTCTGATTAATGCCATAATAATTACCGAGCAAAGCATCAATACTGGTTGCGTTTGGTCCGGTTAAGAATAAATAGCCAATATTGCTTTTTAATGGAAGTACACCATTGTTTTTGAGTAATACAATTGATTTCTGTGCCGATTCCAATGCTATTTTCCGGTGTGGTGATGAATTGATACTGGAAGTAGAAATGGTATCATAAGGGTTGGGAATGCCAGTATCAAACATACCCAACTTAAATCTGGTACGCAATAAAATAGTTAATGACTGATTGATTTCATCTTCTGTAACCAATCCCTGTTTTACTGCATCAATCAGGTAAGGATAATATTCATCGCCACAATTTAAGTTAACACCCTTTTTTAAAGATAAGGCCACAGATTCTACCGGATTTTTAGTATACTGATGTCCTTTGTCAATATCTGCCAGGGCCCAGCAATCTGAAACTACATGCCCTTTAAATCCCCAGCTATTCCTTAATATATCTACTAATAATTCTTTACTGCCGCAACAGGGTTCTGTATTGGTCCGGTTATATGCACACATTACAGACTCTACCCCTCCATCCACCAAGGTTTTAAATGCAGGTAAATAGGTCTCAAATAAATCTTTTTTAGAAACTTCTGCATCAAATACATGTCTTAATTTTTCCGGGCCACTATGCACAGCAAAATGTTTTGCGCAGGCAGCTATTTTTAAAAAGTCGGGATTATTTCCCTGTAACCCTTTTACAAAATTCAATCCCATCCTGCTGGTTAAAAAAGGATCTTCCCCATAAGTCTCCTGTCCTCTTCCCCAACGCGGATCCCTGAAAATATTTACATTGGGTGTCCAGAAAGTCAAACCGGCATATTTTAAATGATGGTCATTTTTAATAGCAGCGTTATAAATAGCTCTGGCTTCTTCCGAAATAGCATCAGCAGTGCGGTAGGCAAGTTCTTCATCAAAAGTAGCTGCCAGTCCGATAGCCTGCGGAAAAACAGTGGCATTGCCGGATCGTGCTATTCCATGCAATGCCTCATTCCACCAATTATAAGCTGGAATGTTTAGCCGCTCAATAGCAGGAGCATGATGAACCATTTGCTTCACTTTTTCTTCCAGTGTCATTTTTGAAATCAGATCTGCTATCTTATGGTTAATAAGATCCTGTCTTTGCTGATGGCTGAGCGGCTGTGCTGATGCTATCAGGCATATAAAAAAGAACAGTACACTGCTGCAGATTTTCTTAAGATTCATCATTTTTAATATATTTTTCAATTCATCAAAGATTAGGAAACTTGTTTTTTATACTGCTCTGAACCTTTTTTTACAATTGCATAATCATCTAATTCCATCCTTATTCTTCTTAATGCAATCCGCATATGTGATTCAACTGTATTCTGGGTTATTTCCAGCATTTTGCACACATCTTTATGCGAAAAGCCATCTTCTTTTACCATTCTGTACACTTTCTGGCAATGCCTGGGTAACCTGGATACGGAAACTTCTATTTTCTGTTCTATCTCCGTTAGCATAATTTTTCTTTCAGGATTATAACTATTATCTATAAAGGAATATTCCATAGGTTCTATCATGCTTACCTGCTTCAGTTTGTTTTTATTTAGATAGGTGATGGATGCATTTCTGATAGAAGCAAACAAATAATTATTCAATTTTTCTATCTCTGCCAGTTTTATGCCAATACTCCACACTTTCATCATAACATCAGAAACAATTTCATCAGCAACTTCTCCACTATGGACAATATTAATGGCGAACCGATATAATGGCTTCTGAAAACAAAAAAATAGTTCACGGTAGGCTTGTTCATCCCGGTGATAGGCTACCTGTCGTTGTAGGAATAAGATATTTTTAATTCCTGGTTCCATTGTTTATTCTATAAATTTTAAATCCTTTAATTTTTTATTCATTACTGTAAAATCAATTCAATACGTTCCAGCTCCTCCTTTTCAAATTGGGTGTTATTTAAACAAGCAATACTGTCCAGTAATTGTTCCGGCCTGCTGGCACCTATCAGTACACTGGTTACCCGTTTATCTTTTAATAACCATGCCAAGGCCATTTGTGCCAGGGATTGTCCACGCTCAAGTGCTATCCCATTCAATGCTTTTATTTTCCCTATTTTATCTGATGTAATATCAACCGCTTTTAAGAATACACCTTTGGAAGCCCTGCTACCTTCGGGCACCCCATTCAGGTAACGGTTGGTCAGTAATCCCTGTGCCAGTGGCGAAAAAGGGATACAGCCCACACCCTCTTCTTCCAGTACATCCAGCAGTCCTTCTTCTGCCCAACGTACAAACATAGAATATTTGGGTTGGTGGATCAGGCAGGGGGTTCCCATCCTCTTTAATAATGTAATAGCTTCTTTCGCTTTATCAGCCGGATAATTAGAGATCCCGGCATACAATGCTTTACCTTGCCGTACAATCAGGTCCAAAGCCCCCATCGTTTCTTCCAGTGGTGTGAGCGGGTCCGGGCGGTGGTGATAAAATATATCCACATAGTCCAGTTGCATCCGTTTCAAGCTCTGGTCCAGGCTGGATACCAGGTATTTCTTAGAACCCCAGTCGCCATATGGCCCTTCCCACATGGTATACCCTGCTTTGGAAGAAATGATCAGCTCATCCCTGTAGGCCCCAAAATCTTCTTTCAGCAGTTTGCCAAAATTGCTTTCTGCACTGCCGGGAGGGGGGCCATAATTATTGGCCAGGTCAAAATGGGTAATCCCCTGGTCAAACGCCGTATGGAGTATTTTACGGTAATTACTGCGCTCATCCATATCCCCGAAATTGTGCCATAAGCCCAATGATAATGCCGGTAACTGTATACCTGAATTACCGCACCTGCGGTATTGCATTTTCCGGTAGCGTCCCTGATCTGCTGTGTATGACATAATTAATTATTTGAACCTTTATTAATGAACCGGATAAACCCTTGCTGTCCATCCACCACCACCAGCCATTTTCGCAGTAAGAACAGTATAACGGTTTACCCGGATAATTTCTTTTTTATAATCTGTGGCATCCTTATCAGCATTGACCCCATCTTTAAATACCTCAGCTTCATAATCTCCTTCTCCTAAAAATGAAAAATGAATTTCCGTTTCACGTGCAGTCCAGTTGGTCATCGCACCTACAAACCAGTTATTTTCTTTTCTTCTGGCTATCGCTATAAATGCTCCTACCTGGCCATCCAGTGCAACTGTCTCATTAAATACAGTCGGTACTTTTGAGATAAAACTGGTACATTCCTGTTCTTTCGTATATATAGTCGGATTATCTGCCAGCATCTGTAAAGGAGCTTCAAATACAGTATACATAGCCATCTGATGGCATCGTGTACCCTGGCTCATAGGTAAAGCATTATTGGGCCTGAAAAATGTGGAAGTGGCATTACGCATGGCACCGGGTGTATAATCCATAGGGCCTGCAAGCATTCTGATAAATGGAATGCTTACATCATAAGCGGGCACTTTAAGGTTGGGGGACCATTTAACATTCTCCATCCCTTTAACGCCTTCAAAATTTAAAATATTGGGATAAGTCCGCTGGATACCAGTGGGTTTATACATTCCATGTAAATCCAGTAATAATTGATGAGCAGCTGCCCTTGCTGCAAAAGTATAGATACGATTGACCATCAGCTGGTCATCCCGATCAAAAAAATCAACTTTAAATCCTTTAATACCCATGGCAGCATATTTGGATAAAACACTGTCGGTATTGATATCCATACCGATAACGGATGACCATAATATCAGGCCTACATGCTTCTGCCTGGCATAAGATACCAGCTCCTCCAGGTTGATATCCGGGTTTACATGTAACAAATCATTATGCAATGACCAGCCTTCATCCAATATCAGGTATTCGAGCTGATTTGCTGCTGCAAAATCTATATAATATTTATAGGTAATGGTATTAATTCCTGATTTAAAATCCACATGTGTAATGTTCCAGTCATTCCACCAATCCCAGGCTACTTTACCGGGTTTGATCCAGCTGGTATTACTGATACGGGAGGGGGAAGCAAGCTTCTGTACCATATCGTTATTGGCCAGGTCTTTATCGGCATCACTGATCACCAGTATCCTCCAGGGAAAAGTTCTGCTTCCTTTAGTACTGGCAATATAGGGTTGCCTGCCGGTGGAAACATAATTCAGGGTATGATAGCCCCCAATTTTTTCTCCCACCGGATAAGGTGCAAAAACAGCCTTTAACCCATTGGCGATGGATCCATTTGCAGTGATATACATACCCGGATAATCTTCCAGGTCAGCTTCTGTGATGACTGCTTTTTTATGATTCCCGAGGTCAACCAGCAGGGGTAATATGATCAGGGAATCTTTCTGTATTTCACTGAGTAAAAGTTCGTCATATACTGCTTCAAAAGATTGTTCATATTTGTCTTTTTCCCTGCGGCCATTGGCATAGGGAATAAAGGACCTGCAATTACTGGAAAAATTAAAATTCGCTTCCTCATTTTCGATGATGATATTCCCGGTTTTACTGGTAATAAACCGGTAAGCAACACCTTCATTATAAACCCTGAACTGTATACCATACGCTCCTTTAAAATAGAGTGTAAGCTGATTACATACATTCTGAATGGTATCCTTTTTATAATTGAGTGCAATGATTTTCTCATTGATGATTTCCTTTTTGGCAGAGAGTATTGTATTATTCTCCCCTAATACCAGGTGATTGGCTAGATGTAAGGAAACAGTTGAACTTTGTATAATTTCCTGGTGATCATGAAACGCTTTCCAAGCCAGTTTAACACCGGAAGAAACAGTAACCAGGGTCTTGCCATCCGGAGAGCTCAACTCAAATTGATTTTCTTTTTGCTGCGCAGTGAGATCACTGAATAAGGAAATAAATAAATAAACGAACAATATTGCATATTTCATATACTTAATTTATACGATTGATTGAATAGGTATTACAAGGGTTGAACAGAAAATCTACCTACTTTTTTCGTGTAGTTCTGTTTTTAAGCACCAAAAAAAGAGGTTCTTTGTAAAGTCCCGGTTTACTGGTGTAAAATCCGTTTCCTAAAATCAGGTCTGGCTTGCCATCTCCGTCAATATCTCCCACATCCATTGTAATTCCTTTCTGGAAGCGGGTACCAGGCGGTAAAGAATAAGGTTGAAATTTAAAATTCCCGATATTTTCAAGGTAAATAAATGGTTCTTCCGGCTCTATTGCAGATGGGTAGAAACTTATAGTTGCAATATCCAACTGCCCATCTCCGTCAAAATCACGTACAATCGCTTTAAAACATCCATTAATCGGATAAAAATATTTCTGGGTAAAATTATTTTTTCCATCATTGATAAAAATATAAACTCCGTGATATGGTTTTAAGATATCGGTAAAATCGCCATTATCTCCTGCAGTATAAATAATATCCGGAAAACCATCTTTATTAAAATCTATAAGGTCAAAAGATACCGATCCATAAGAAGGCGGAAAACGCAACACCTGTTTTTCCTCAAACACGCCTTTCCCTTTATTGGTAAATAAGAATATACCTTCTTCACCCTGACCAAATAATGCCCAAATATCCGGAAGTCCATCATGATTATAATCCTGAACAATAGTGCTGATAGGGCCCGATTTATTTCTTAAAATATGTTTTTCAAATTTACCGTTTCCTTTATTTTCCATCCAGGAAAGATCCCCTTTCAGGTTTCCGAACTGTGAAATGATATAATCCATTTTCCCGTCTCCGTTCAGGTCTGCATGTGATATTTTACAGGGTCTTGCAAGGCTATCAAACCTTGGCTCTTTTTTAAGAATTCCCTTATGATAAATATCAATTGGATAAATGCTCCCATCTCTTGAATTATTGGCTGCCATACTTTTCCCAATACTGCAACCCAATATACCATCCTGCTGAAAATCAAGATCTACTATGGGACCTGCTGTTTTTACTGCATTTTCAATTCCCAGCTTCGGATTCAATACATACAGTGTATTAGTTGCGCTATTTTCTACCAGCAAACGGACTGGGTTTTGTGTATTATCTATTTTAACATAAGGACTCATGGATACTTTACTATAAAAAGAACTATCCGGTGATTCAACAGTAAAAAAAGGCAATTCTCTTTTTACAGGAACATCTTTTTGCTGATCAGGCATTACTACCGGAGCCATAGCAACATAATAATCAATGATATGTTGCCATTTTAAAGAATCTATAATGGGTTTGGGTGGAAAATATTCATTAGGGTCAACATCGGGTGCCCTCAGATAATTTGTCCCGTTAAATGAAGTAATTCCTAAAAAAGGCCCCATATGGAGCATAACTCTTTGTCCCCACATTTCTTTTGTCAATAATGAGGGGTCAGGTAACATATGGCAACTTTGGCAATATTGTGCAGCCAGTTCCTTGCCTTCCTTGATATTAGAAACAAAATCAGTTGAATCAGCTTTTTTAATACTGAATATATAAACAATAACACTTCCATTGGCTGCCAATAATGCCAGTAATACCAGTATTTTCCATTTTTTTCTGATCCAATTGAACATTTAAAAATTATTTATTTTTTGATTGACTGCTGTATTGATTTTTAAAAGCTGTTTGAGTGAATGCAGTTATTTAGCATGCTAAAATTTCCAATTCAATCAAACAGCTTTTATTTTAATTATTCATAGATAATAAATAGGCCTAAAGGTTGAGTTTATTTACATCTATAATGGCAATAACCTGGTATAAAGTAGGGCTTAATGTATATTTAGTGGGATTTGAAATCACAATACATAAAGCAACTTTTTGGTTTATATATGTTTTTAATGTGGTAAAATTAATTGCCAGATTAAAATTTGCATAATATGCACCATTGGGTACTGTTACAGATGTAGGTAAAGTGTAAGCTGATGAAGGCAGTAATACCACTGGCAGATTAGCATCGGGTGCTACATTAATAGTTCCGTTAGCTATCATTTGCATAATGGTATCTGATCTTGTGCTCACATTCACAGTATATCCGCTTAATGACTGCTGCAATCCGGAACAGTTTACACCAAAATAAACATTTACCACATTGTGTATAGAATCTACATTAAAATTATTTGTAGTGGTATCATAACTGATATTGCTGGGTACCAGGTAATTCAGGTTAATACCTCCGGATTGTTGTGCCTGTGGCATATAAATAATAGTATTGCCAAATGCAGTATCACTGATCTTCTTATCGCAGGATGTCATAAATACTGCAGATATCAATATTATCAGTAAAAAGCCTGTCTGTTTAAAAAGTATTTTCATAATAGTATTTTTATATTTATACATATTTCTCTGATACTGGTTTTTAATAACCTGCATTCTGAATTAATGTACCATTTGAATTGACAATATCTGCATGCGTAAAAGGATAATAATAATTAGCAGGCGCATTAAATGTCCGGGTTGCTACAGTTATTGGACTATAACTCCATACACCAGCAGAAACTTTAGTCACCGCAACACCTGTTACGGGTTGGTTTAATACAGTAGCCGCATCCTGCCAGCGCAATAAATCCCAATAACGGTAATCTTCAAATGCCAGCTCAATTCTTCTTTCATGTTTAATAACAGTCCGGAAACTTGCTATATCCGGAGCCACTGAAACTGTAATAGCTGGTAAAGATGCACTTGCCCTGGCCCTTACCAGTTGTAATGCCTGCCTGGCTGTATACTTATAACCATTTGCATTATCCGGGCCATACGCTTCATTCATTGCTTCAGCATATTCCAGCAATACTTCTCCGTAACGGTATGCAACCCATTGGTTGGAGGCCGTACCACCATTTACCAGATTTAAATTATCAGTCAGGAATTTTTTCAGATAATAACCGGTCCTGCTGGCATTTCTGTTGGCCATATCATCTGTACCACCAGGTGATTCGTCAATCGTCCGGCTGTTCCAGGTGCTTCCGTTGGTAACAATGGATGCAGCTAAACGTGGATCCCTGTTGGCATATGGATTGGTTGGATTTACTGCACCAATATATTCATAAGCCTGTACCAGATTATCTGTAGGGCAAACTCCACTGTTTCCACCCGGAGTTGCGATCGGATAATTCTGCGTTTCTATCGTATTATTAACTGGCCTGCGTATCGCAAATATAGTTTCTGCACTGCCTATTGAATTAGCGCCAATAAAGTAATTCTGGTATCCACCGGTATATAAAGCATAATTGAGTCCGGCTGTGGCAATTACATTATTTGCAGCTGCAGCAGCTTTTTGCCACCTGGTTACATCATTGGTGGGATTATGAAGCGGACTGGCAGCAAATAATAATACTCTTGCTTCCAAAGCCAGTGCAGATCCTAAAGAAAACCTTCCTGCATTGCCTGTATAAGCAGAAGTTGCCCAGTTTACCTGTAACCCTGCTTTATTATTTTCAATTTCCCTTACAATATATGCTACTACTGAATCATAAGGCGACTTTGGAATCAGCAGACTATCAGGTGAAGTTCCCTGATATGTTTCCGGAACAATGGGCACCCCACCATAACGTTTGATCAGTTCTGCATAATAATATGCCCTGCAAATATGTGCTTCAGCAATATACCAGGCCAGATTCATTTTATCATTTGCAAAACCAACTGGATCTGAAATAGTATCCCTGTTCAAAGCCAGAAACTGATTACCATTGATGGAATATTGCAGGAAAAAATTTACTGCCCTGATCCCATCATAATAGGTCTTATACAAACCACCATCAGGGTTATTATTCGGATTAATTACTCCCTGGTTAAATACCAGTGTATTGGAACTGGCAGAAGTGATCTGTGCCTCATCAGACACACCGGCAAACAGATTATTGTCTATAGCAGCATACCCATATTGCAAAGAACCATAACAGGATGCTGCAAAACTAAAGAGGGTACTTCTGTCTGTTACTATCGTTGCATTGGTATAATTGGTATCGATCCTGGTATTCAGGAAATCTTTTCGACATCCGGCAAACAACATGAGTAAGCCGGTTATCAGTACAAGTGTATTTTTAGAATTCTTATTCATCACTTTGTATTTTTTAAATTATTTAAATACGGCTACGATCCCTACGTTATAAGATTTAAGGGCGGGATAACCACTAATAGTTTGCGGATCAATATTATATTTTTTCAACAATGAACTCCAGGTAACAGGATTTACTGCATTTACATATAAGCGCAATTTGGACATCCGCATTCTTGATATCATTTGAGAACTGAAACTATATCCCAATTCTGCATTTCGGATCCTTAAATAATCCCCTTTGCGCATCCAGAAATCACTGGTCCGGTAATTATTATTATTAGCCAGTGTGGTTAATCTGGGATAAGTAGCAGTAGCCCTGGTATCAATACCCTGAGAGGGATAATAGGCCCATGCACCCTGCTGAATAGGAAAAGCATTCCCATTATTTACAAATCCCTGCATTCCGGGAACGCTTAATAAATTAACTGAATTTCCACCTGCTCCCTCAAATAATACACTCAGGTCAAAACCCTTAAAATTCAAATTACCGCCAAATGCATAATTAAGAGATGGAATAGATGGTTTCCCAACAGCAGTTACATCATTTTGGTCAACCACTCCATTTTTATCTAAATCCTGATATTTAATATCGCCTGGCTGTACAGCACCGAATAAGGGTGTTGGCAGTCCAGCGATTAATGTACCATTTGCATTAAAATCGGTAGTTTGATAAAATCCATTTGATTTGAGTCCAATAGGAGTACCATATGACCTGCCAGTCTGGGCATTGTATCCATAGGCAGGCGGTACTTCATCTTCATAATTGATGATGTTTTTGGCATAAGAAACCATACCATTGATGCCATATCCTACTTTTCCAGATTTGCCGCTGTAAGAACTGCTTAACTCAAAGCCCTTATTGGTCATTTTACCAACATTTTTGAATATCACATTATTTCCAAAATAACCGGGAATAGCATTATCCTGTGTAAGGATACCACTGCGCTTGTCCATAAAAACATCAGCACTTACGGTCAGATTCTTAAACAATGTAATATCAGTTCCTATATTGTATTTCAGGCTGGATTCAGCAAATACATTCGGATTAGCAATAAACAACGGATTTAATGTACCCGCACTACTGCTTGGGGTTGTGGTTCCTAAATATAAGGAAGTAGTGCCCCCATAATATTGTTCATACAGAAACCTACCGGCAGAGGCATAATTGGAAGGTGATAAAGCATCTGCATTACCGGATTTCCCCAGTGATGCCCTGAATTTCCAGAAATTAACCACTTTATTTCTTTGCAGGAAAGATTCATTTGACAGGATCCATGCTCCGGATATGGCCGGATAAAAACCCCAGTTATGTCCTGGTGCATAAGCATCTGTTCCGTAATAAGAAAAACCAAATTCAGCGATGTACCTGTTATTATATGCATAGTTAACTTTACCACTTACATTTTCACGATTAACGGAAAATGTATACAATCCTTCGCCTCTGAATGAGGAATTCTGAAAGTTAACTGCTGATGCAATACTATGCTTTCCATAATCTCTGTTATACCCCAAAGTAAAAAATCCCTGCCTCCAGTCTTCCTGTGCATTCGCACTTTGAGAACTGGCAACAACAGTTGTGGTTTTATCAGTAGTGGTAGTAGCGCCATTGATATATCTGGCATATGTGGCTGTCTTATTATATGTGCTCTGAATATAACTGTTATAGGAATATCCTTCCAGTAAATACAGCCCCTTGGTGATGAAATCAAGCCTTTCCCTTAATGAGAAATTACCTAGTACTTAATTGAAATAATTAGCGTAATTTTAATGAACCATAAAATGCGCTATGAATATCCATCGATCTCTGGAACTGTCACAGACAGATCAGGCTATCCTGGAAACCTGGTTACGGTCAGGAAAGACTGAGCACCGTTATAGTGAACGAGCCAGTATAATACTGTCACTCCATAAAGGGAAAAGTAATAAAGAAGTAGCCTTGGAATTAAATACAAGGGAAGCCCGTATAAGCAAATGGCGAAAAAGATATGAGCAGGAAGGTATTGCAGGTCTTCAGGATCAGACCAGGAGTGGTAAGCCGACCAAATACAGTGAACAGGATGAAAAGATGATTTTGAAGCAGCTGGACAAGCCTGTGCCCCGGGGGTACGCAAAATGGAACGGGAATTTATTGGCACAGGAACTAAGTGGAATCAGTAAAGACCATGTATGGAAAGTACTGAAGAAACATAAGATTCACTTACAACGCAACCATAGCTGGTGTATCAGCACAGACCCTGAATTTTCACGCAAAGCTGCAGATATAGTGGGATTATACATTCATCCGGAAGCCCAGGCAGTAGTAATATGTGTAGATGAAAAACCATCAATACAAGCGTTGAGCCGGGAACAGGGGTGGTTAAGGCTACCGGATGGCAGAGCTATAAGCGGATATAGCCATGAGTATATCCGCAATGGGACAATTACCTTGTTTGCCGCCCTGGAAGTGGCTACAGGGGAAATAAAAGGGAAATTATATAAACGCAAGCGTAGAAGGGAGTTTTTAGATTTCATGAATGAAGTGGTGGCCGGTTATGAAGCAGATCAGGCTATTCATGTAATATTGGACAATTTCCGAACCCATAAACCGAAGCATGATAAATGGTTGCAGCGTCATAAAAATGTGCATTTTTATTATACGCCTACACATGCTTCATGGCTTAATATGGTAGAAATCTGGTTCAGCCTGTTAAGCAGGTATGCCTTAAAGGGCAAAAGCTTCCAAAGCGTTAAAGAATTAATTGCAGCCATTAAAAGCTATATGGAAGTCTATAACGAAGCACCGCATCCCTTTGAATGGACCAAAGAGAAAGTATACGCTAAACCTTTGAAATCTAAATTACTCTAACTTATGCAAGTAGGTACTAGTAGTTCTCTTACCATATTTGACTCCCAGCCTAATCCGCTAATGGATCCTACCGGATTATTTGGATAAACAGTGGTCCCAGAAAAATGGGTATTGGCTCCATTTGTTCCTGTAGTATCATAAACAGGATAAATATTGGAAGGATAATTGGCCAGGTCTGACCATAATTTACCGGTAGAAAAATTAGAAGTATAATTGGGAGCTTTCCTGTTTTCAATTCTACCGCCAATATCAACTTTAGCGTCAAAAATACTAAACAACTTAAAATCCAGATTGGTCCGAAGATTATAACGGCCAAACTGTTCATTGGAAGTTTGAGTATTAGATGATACCGGGCTATTAGTTACATTATATAACCCTTGTTGGTTGGCATAATCTAACACGATATTATATTTCGCATTCTCATCACCTCCTGAAAAAGACAAATCTCCATCCGTATAGGCACCATGGTTTTTCACAACCTGGTTAAACCAGTCTACATTTGTACCTGTTCCATTTTGATATGCCTGTAATTGTGCAGGAGAATATTTGGGATTCCATACCATTCCGTTATCATTACTGATTGCCTGATTATACAGATTAGCGTAACCATAAGCATTTAATGGTTTGTACAGGTTAATAGGACTTTGCTGGCCGGTTCTGGTTTGAAAGCTGATTGTGGTCTTACCGATATGCCCTCTCTTGGTAACCACCCATAATATACCATTTGCACCCTGCATTCCAAAAGTGGCAAGGGATGCTGCATCTTTTAAAATAGAAATACTTTCTATTTCTGCTGGTGCCATATAATTGAAATAGTTATTATCTACTTCAAATCCATCCACAAAAATTTTATAGGTATTGATCCCATAAGTTCCAACTCCACGAATATATAAGGAAGCTGCATCAAAACCGGGTTCCCCCGATCCCTGAATGACGCTTAACCCCGGTAAACTTCCATACAATGTATTGGTAATGGATGGTGTTGGGGTATTATAAAGGGTTGTTCCACTTACAGAAGATACTGCTGCTGTTGACCGGTGTTTCTTTAAATCAAATAATCTTCCCGGTATGCTTTCTTCTGTTACAGCATTTTTTAACTGAATAGTATCTGCTTTACTTTCAGTTTTTTTCTGAGCCATTATCTGAATGGCTCCTGTCAAAAGCATGCTGCAAATAAGCATACTTTTAAATATGTATAATTTATATTTAGATCTATTACTGTTCATAATAATTCGTTTAATTCAATTAATAACCGGGATTTTGTACCACAACCAGTTTATTTACTTCGCCCTGAGGAATAGGTTCAAGCATCATCCTTGGTTGCCAGAATGCCTGATAGGCGATTGCATTCCAGTAACTGATTAAATTGCTTGCCAGGTTAACGGATGCTGTTGCGGTGGATGCTACCTTAAACTGGAATTCAAGCCTGTTCCCACATAATATATCCCCTACATTTGAAAGTTTCCAGTGTTTCACATCGAAATAACGTTTCATTTCTCCCTTAAACTCTACCGCCCATTCTCTTTGAATTGCTTTACGTAATGATGCCTGGTCTGTTACTGTAATAGAAGGTAATCCGGCGCGGTTATGCACAATATTCAAATTCTGCAATGCCAGTGAACTTTGTCCCTGTTCATTATAGGCTTCTGCCAGATCCAGGTATAATTCTGCTACCCGGTAAATAGGGAACAAAGGCCATACCCTGCTGCCAGCATGCCAGTAAAATTTAGTATTAGTACCGCAACCTTGCCCATAATTTACTGTTTGTGGAAATACAGCTGTTAACGAAGAATTTGACATACTGCCATTCCATCCCTTTGCACTCCAGTTATTATCACCGGGATTATTTAAAGCATCACATCCCGGGCCGGCATGGTCTGCCTGCCAACGTGGTTCCATTTGCCTGAACCGGGTAACATAATCACTTCCCGGTCTTGGTGCTGCATCTCCTACCTGTGGCCAGCTTTGTTCAGTTCCATCTGCTTTTAAATAATTTACCAGAAAATTATAAGGTGTTCCCATCAGCTGATTGTCATAACGGCTGGCCGTCCAGTAGGCCGACATATCATAATAAAATCCCGGGCCGCTTGTAACCACTGAATTGTTCTGATTCTGATAATTTAAGATCAATTCTGTATTTCCTGATCCGGGTAATGAAGTAGCTGCACCATAATCATTCAAAGCATTCGGATTTGGATTTCCTACTCCGGCACCACCTGTATTAAGAATATCCAATCCATTACTCTTACACCAGTTAAGTGCATTGTTTGCAGCTGTAATGGCTGAATCCCATCTTTTAGTATCCGTATTTCCAAAACAAATCATATTATTATTGGAAGGGTTGGACATTGGTAAAAATGGAGCAGGTGAATTAAATAAAGGTCTTGCTGCAAACATTAGCAGCTGGGCTTTCAAAGTCATTACAGCTCCTTTGGTCAGCCTGCCAAATGAAGCTGCAGGCCAGCTGTTCGGTAAACCGGCAATGGCACTGTCACATAAACTTTCTGTAAAACTGAGTGTTTGCTGTAAACTGGCTCTTGGCAAATTCATATTATCTGTTGGCAGATAACTATGATTCACCAACGGCACTCCACCAAAACTCTTAAACATCAGCATATACCACTGTGCCAGCAGACCCTGGCATTCTGCCTTCACATACCCTTTAGTAACAGGGTCCATATCAGGCACTTTATCAATATTTTCACGGATAATACACAATTCCCTAACCTGCTGATAACAAATACCATAATTTACCCAGCAAGTGGTGGAAGCGGTATAACCAGTTGCATAGGCCGTATAGGTAAACTGCCAACTATATCCCCTGCTGGCTTCTCCGGATATTCCGGCACCGGAAGCTCCTACATTGCTTTGATTCATATATGGCTGGCCCAATGCCCAGTTATACGCATTTAATAATTCGGAAGTAGCATTAAGAGAACTGGAAAATACAGTTGCCAAATTTACACTACCTGATATATTGGGCTCCTGTAAAAATGTTTTCTGACAAGCGTACATACCCAATAGTATAAACGTTATCATTAAACCAAACATTATTTTTTTCATATGTTATGATTTTTTAATTGTTTTAGAATTGAATATTTACACCACAATTGAACGCTCTAGTAATTGGGAAAATGAATTGGCTGTTTACGTCTGTAGTTTCAGGATCTATTCCATACTTTGTTAACGGTGCTTTGAAAATAAAAAGATTATCACCATTCACAAATACCCTGATTCCACTTATATAAGCATTTTGCAAAGCTTTTGTTTTACGGAATGTGTAACCAATTTCAGCATTTTTCAGTTTGATGAAATTGTTGGATTTTAACCAGAAATCACTGGTTACAAAATTTGCATTATTGCTTGTGGTATTAATTTCAGGCCTTGGATAACTGATGGCCTGATGGTTGGCCACCTTTTCCGGTGTCCAGTACCCATCATATTGCCATTGGTATACCATACCAAAGCCTTTGAAAAATACATCGGTAAGACCCTGGTTCAGGTAAAAGCTTCCATTGGCTGTACCATTAACTAGGGCACTGAAATCAAATTCTTTATAATTCAATCTTAACCTGAAACTAAAAGCATATTCAGGCAGGTTTCTATAACCCATCGGTGCCATATCCTGAGCATTAATAAGGCCATCCCCGTTTAAGTCTTTATATCGAATATCCCCCATTACCGTCTGGTTGCTGGAATAGGTATTAAATGGACGGTTGGCAAGGTCTTGTGGTGTATTATAAAAACCATCACTCCTTAGGCCGAAATATTGACCAATAGGTTTTCCTGTTCTGTTCATCCAGGAATAAGGATTGGGAACTTCTGCCTGATAAATAATTTTATTATAGTTATAGGAAACCTGTCCTGTAATAGAATAACCTAGCTTTTTATAATGATCTGACCATGTAACTGAAACTTCATAACCATGGTTGGTGGTTTGTCCCACATTCACAGGGGGAATATTACCTCCTGAAACACCATATACTGCAGAAATGGTAGCCAGTGTAGTCAGGATATTATTTCTGTCTTGCTTAAATACATCTGCAGTAAGGGTTAACTTGTCTTTTATAAAACGCATGTCCAACCCAATATCAGTAGTCTTAGCTCGTTCCCAAGTTACACTTGTGTTACCATTGGCCCCTTCATTAGAACCGGCAACATATGGATTGGCAGCAGAACCATTTCCATTTCCTAAATAATAACCGGTTTGGTTATTCAAATTATAGGAATTGGGAAGGTACAAATACCTTCTTCCATTGATCTGGTCATTACCGGTTTGACCGTAAGAAGCCCTTAATTTAAGGAAAGTTACCCAATCATTTTTTGGAAAAAACTTTTCACTGCTGGGTATCCAACCGGCAGAATAAGCTGGGAAGAAACCAAAACGATGGCCCACAGCAAATTGTTCAGTACCATTATAACCCACATTATATTCCAGCATATAGCGCTGTTTATAATTATAGGTAACACGACCAACCATACCCATAATTCCCGAAGGAGTATTATACGCATCAACCGGTATATAATATTGTGAGGCTTTGCCTAATACAAGGGCTGTGATATTATGGTTACCAAAACTACGGGCATAATCAATGCCTGCATCCAGGTATAATTTATGCCAGGTGCTATTATAATTGTAAGTGTTAGCATAATTGAAAGTAGTATAAGATTGTGCCCCGCCAAAAAAGTCAACATTATTCGGATTAATAGGATCCCGGTAAAAAGTATAGGTAGGTATTGTTGGGTAACTGGATACATATTTGGTATAATTATCATCATAATTGGCTGTTCCATGAACAGACAAACCCTTGGTAATAAAATCCATAGTATATTTTATCTTTCCGCTTCCGCTTAACATGGTATTATAGACAATACCCTCCCCGCTGGTAAGCACATTGGTTAATGGATTAATTTGAGTAGACCCTTTTATTCCCAATGGATTTAAGGAAGAACCTGCCTGGCCGGCATAACCTGAAATGATATGGCCATCAATTGAAGGAGGTTCCATAAACGGATTGGATTCATAAATATCTTCTTCAATCGCTTTGTATCGGCTCGACCAGTCTGTAGGACTGGTTTGGCCCCCATTGGCTGTTCCTGTTAAATAGGCACCAGGACCACCATATGTATTGAACTGGCCAGCGATATTTACAGAAATAGTCAGGTTTTTAACAGGGGTAATATCAAAATTGGAGCGAAAATTACCTCTGTTATAAAAAGAACCTTTATTGTTATTCCCATATTTCACATTCTGAAGTATATCTCCCTGACTGAAATAACCTACTGAAGTATAATATTTCACTTTATCAGTACCACCCCTTACATTGATATTGTATTGCTGCTGCAACCCAATACCATTAAACTCGTCATGCCACCAGTCTGTACTTCTGTAATACAGTGCCGGGCTATTATTCAGCTGGGCCTGTTGCTGAGGGGTGAGATTAGTCATGGCAGCAACTTCTGCCGGAGTGTAGTCCCTGTTATTTTGAAATTTCCAAAGATCAGTTGGGGTAAACAACAATTGATTCCAGGAAGTGTTTGCCTGTTCATTGTTATAAATATTTACAGCTTCATTCCGCATCAATGCATATTCATAAGAATTGGCAGTATGCAATAGATTCGCTGCTGCATTGGCACCGAAATTGGTAGATAAACTTAAAACCGGTTTGCCAAGTTTTCCTCTTTTGGTAGTAACAATAATGACACCGTTTGCAGCACGGATGCCATATACAGCAGTGGAGGAAGCATCTTTCAAAACACTGATACTTTCTATTTCATTGGCATCCATGGCATTCAGCTGAGCATAGGGTTGTTCTGCCGGTTGTTCCACACCATCAATTACAATCAATGGATTGGTGCTCCCTGAAAATGTACTCTGTCCCCGAATATAAATATTGGTACCATTACGTCCGGGTTCACCACTTTGTTGCATACCGGAAATACCGGGTGAATTACCTACCAATGCATTGGTAATATTGGCAACCGGACTTGATACCACATCATTGGCACTGACAGTATTCACAGCCCCTGTCATATTTATTTTTTTCTGTGTTCCGAATGCCAGAACAACTACATCACTTAAGGAATCAGTAACTGGAATGAGTGACAGATTAATAATGGTATTAGTCCCAACCACCACTTCTTTATTCTTGTACCCAATAAAAGAAAAAACCAGGGTTTCTCCTTTTTTGGCAGCAATGCTAAACCTTCCATCTATATCGGTTTGTGTACCGATATTGGAATTTTTAATTTTTACATTCACATTCTGCAACGAAGCACCTTTTTCATCTGTAATCTTCCCGCGAACTGGATTTTCGGCAGGAGGAATAAAAAATGGGCCAAAATCAGCAGTAAATGGACTTAAAATGGGTTTTTCCTTAACACAAATAATCTTATTGATAATTTCGTAAGTAAGTTCCTGGCTATTGAAAATGTAGTCCAAAGCCTGGGGAACCGTACTGTTCTTTAAATCAATATCTACTGGTTTAGCCTTTTGGTTAAGCATGGAAATATCATACACCAAATCATATCCGCTTTGCTTTTTAATCGTTTGCAACACTTTTTCCAATGATGCATGCTTCTCAACAATATTTATTTGCGCAACTCCGGTTGCATAGAGTTGTAAACAAGTGGCAAGCAGCAGAAATGTTGTGAATTTCATAATCAAGCGCATGTTAAGTGTAGGTGACAGATACGGCAATTTTTTGCCGTTAGCAGTTAAATGCATAGTTTTGATTTGTTTGGGTTTAAAATGGCAAGTCTCGGCGACTTTATATTAATTATGAACCTGAATAAACTATCGTCCCGGACTGCAATTCGGGACGTTTTTTATTAAGGGTTCACGGTTAATTTCCTGTTTTGAGCATCAATTTTATATTTTATATGATATATTTCAAAAATTCTTAACAAGTCAGTTAGATTCACATTACGGGACACACTAAAATAAAAGTCTTTATGTGGTAAGGCTCCATTTACCACTACTTCAACATCATACCATCTTTCAATTTCTTTTAAAATATCAGACATATCCGCATGATGCATTGATATAATTCCATTTTTCCATGCAATGGCTTGTTCCACATCAGCATGCTCAATCACTTTAATATCCTCATTTCCTATTGACAAAACTGCTTGTTGACCCGGAGTGATCATGGTCGCTTTTTTCCCGTTACTTACCTGCACACTTCCCTGAACCAATGTCACTTTAATATCTTTCTCATTATCATAGGCACTTACATTAAACTGTGTGCCATATACCCTTACTTTCCGGTCGCCCTTAATTACATAAAAAGGCATGGCTTTATTTTCGGCAACATGAAAATAAGCCCTTCCATTAATGGTTACTTCCCGGTCATTCCCGGTAAAAGCAACAGGAAAACGAATGGAAGTAGAGGCATCCAGGAAAATTTCTGTCCCATCGCTTAATGTTAAGGGATATTGCTGCCCTTTTTGTGTTGTAAGTGTATTATACCGGACAGGGCCATCATTTTTTCCGGTATAAGAAAGCGCTCCGTTTATATTAGTGATAGCAGTATTTCCCTGCCGGGCAAGAATTCCATTCTGAGCACTATCCAACACAATTTTTTCCCCTCCGTCAAGGGTTAATGTAGCTTTTTTAACACCCGGTAAAATATCTTCTTTATTTACATGTTTTGCAGTTAGTTGTTCAGGAATCTTCTTAGCTGTTAATTTTGAATTCAGAAAGTAATATCCTCCGGCCAGGATAAAAATAATAGAGGCAGCTGCTGAAACTGCAAAAAACAGCGTACTCTTCAGAAAAAATACTTTTTTATTGGAATTGCCATCAATAGACGCATCAATTTTTGCTTTTAGATTCCTGCCTGCAGCTTCTTTTTCAGTATTAGATAATTGATTGTATATACCTGTTCTTTTTTCAAAAGACTGATAATATTTTTCAACAAACTCCTTTTCAGTTTCACTGGCATTACCCTCCAGGTAACGTTCTATAAGCTGATTAAAATATTCCCTGTATTCGGGTTTTGACATGAAATTTTATTTACTCATTTATAAAGACGTGATAAGGGACAAATTGTCCCAAAAAAATAAAAAATAATTAACAAATTAGATTAGAATAAGAATAAGGCTATTCTTTCTTTAAGTTCAATAAGGGAAGTCCTGATCTGATTTTGTACTGTTTTTTTAGACAGTTTTAATCTGACAGCAATTTCTGTAGTGGAATACTTGCCGCTAATATGTAACAAAAATATCTTTTTTCTTTTAGCCGGGAGGGTTTCACCAAACGCATAAGTAAGTTCCATCAATTCCTTAGCATCAAAAATATTGTCGGGCATCTCCGTGTCTGAAAGCATTTCATCAAAATTTTCCTGAAAAACTGTTGCATGTTTATGTTGTTTGTAATAATCCAGCACCCCATTTCTTACAGCAACCATCAGGTAATTATGAATATTACTGATGTCTAAGGTTGCCCTGTTTATCCATAACCTAACAAAAATATTTTGTACTATATCTTCTGCCTGTTCCTGATTGGATAATCGTTTATAAGCCGCTTCACAACATAACAGCCAGTAACGCTCATATAATTGGTCAAATGCCTTCCTTTCACCCTTTTTTAATTGGTTGATTAGTATAGTTTCATTGGTATGTAGCATCTGAATCAGCAAGCGTTGGTAGATTTCAATTCGAAATTATAATTTTCATTTTCAATATTCAAGATTATTTATGCAAAGGTTTGCACAAATAATCTTGAATGCTGATGCAGCTCTGCTATTTATCTGAAAAGCTGATTTTTATCATTTTCCTTAGGCGCTATTACCCATTTAAGATTGGGTTGTGTTGAAAGTTCAAAGTTCAGTTCAGCCCCTTTACTAATCTGATCCTGAGTTATAATAAGGTTTTTCAATGGATTTCCATTCAATTTCACAGATTCTATATACTCCTTTTTCTCCGGATCCGTTCCTGCTGTAATCACAAATTCTTTTGCTTTGTAACAATCGGGCTGCAAATGAATTACAATCCGGTTAAACATCGGACTGGTTAGCTGATATTCCGGATTCAGTTCACAACCGCCCTTCATTTGAAATAAACCCATGGATATCAGTGCACTTAGTGATCCCATTTGCCCCTGGTCTTCATCATTGGTAGCATAAGCAGTGGATGATGGAGTGATGGCACTGTAATTGGCAGTATACACTTCCCTGATCCAATGCTGGGTTTTAACAGGGTCTCCAAGCATCTGAAACAGATGGGCATGGAAAAAACCAGTATTATTTTCATATTGCAACCAACCATAACGGTAATGCTGGCCGGATGCCTGTTCAAATTGCTGATTCAGGCGTTGAATAGTTTTTTCCCGGCCACCCATTACCTGCATAGTTCCATTCAGGTCGTATTGTGCCGGAAACCAGGTTAAAACAGCAGAATAACTTTCCAGAAAACCTATACTGTTATACACCATTGGAGTAAATGGGGCAGACCATTTGCCACTGGAATCCCGGGGTTGCAACCACCCACTTTCTGGATTGTACAGGTTTTTCCAGCCCAGAGAACGTTGATTGTAAAAATCAGCTTCTGAAGAATGACCTAATTTCCGGGCAGCCTGACTTAACACCCAATCGCACCAACCATTTTCAACGGGACGGGTAACCGACCATTTCCTTTCACCTAAATCATTGGGCATCCAGCCCCCGAATCGGGTGTAAATATCCACATCACCCATCCAACGGTTAGTTCCGTTGCGCATAGTGGCATTCATGGCTTCAAAAGCATGTTCTGCATCGACTCCCGGCAGATTCATCTGAATAGCCCGCCCAAATAATGGGGCAGCCTGCTGGCCCGACATGATAAAATCCACCCGCCCAACACTGGCCCCTAAAGGTAAAATTCCGGTGTCATCGTAAAACCGTAACCAGGAATTGCAAAATTCACGCAATACATCCGGATAGGCTAAACCCCAAATACTGTTCAGGTTCTGCTGGCTCCACCAGAATGCATCCGAAACATGCATATTAAACAAGGGCTGCCCTTTATCATCAAGGGGAACTGATTTTATTTCAGTATACATCCCTGTGTCATAAATGGGAAACAGTCCATTGATATCATTATTGATCTCACTGAATTTACCCTTCCGGTAAACAGGGTACTGCCCGTTTACATCACTAAAAACACCAATTCCCAACAATGAATGCCAGAGATCTGTATAGAATTTCACTTTTCGTTCGACTGTGCCCTCCACTTCTATCCTGCTTAAAGCTGTGTTCCATTCTTCCCAGGCCGACTTCCGAACTGCCTCAAAATCCCAGTTCGGAGCTTCAGTGCTCAGATTAAGCAATGCCTGTTGTACAGAACAGTAAGAAATGGCAACTTTCATTTGTACAGTAGTTCCACTGGCAACTTTACCAAAATTCAGCACCAGACCACTGTTTTCACCCTTGATACCACTTATATTTCTTTGCATTTCCTGAGTACGCCAGCCATCCAGCGATTGGAATGCCCGATTTGTTGTGATTACAAAAAACACTTCAGTTGGTACTACCAAACGGGAATCTGTCGAAAGCCTTGCATCAGCTATCAGCAGGCTTCCTTCAATTGTATCCTTACCAATTCGTTTCACATCACAGTTAAACATCCTGGCCTCATTCCAGATTCCACAGAATGGAATCAATACCGCAGCATTATCGGCCTTCCTGAAAGTATAACGATGAAACCCTACCCTTTTTGTGGCGGTAAGTTCTACATCAATATCATAACGGTCCAGATGGAGCTTTTGATAACCAGGTGTTACTGTTTGGTCTGCCGGGTTAAAACCTGATTTCCAGCGCTCCGGTCCGGGTACAGTGTTGACCTCACCCGTTACGGGCATCACTGCCAGTCCGCCCATTTGAAATTCATGTATATGACTGAATCCATAAACACTTGTCTGTGCATTTTGATAACCCGTATGATAATAACCAAATATCTCTGTGTCCGGTGCTAATTTTACCATACCAAAAGGACGTGCGGCTGCCGTCATAAAAAAGTTCCGGCAACGATCTGAACCGATCAGCGGATGCACATAATATACAAGGGGAAACACAACTGTATCTTTATTCGTTACTGGCAAATTTTGCTGCGCATGCAATGGAATAATAAATACCAAACAAAGAACTAAGAGAGCTGTCTGTTTAATTACAAATAAAAAGATAGATTTGTTTCTCATGATTTTTTTTGGGTTTACTTAATATCCTTAGCCCATTTCGCATTGGGTATGGAGGAAAGTTTGAAATCTAAATGTGCCCCCTTACTAATATCTTCCTGACTGATAGTAAGGCTTTTCAATGGTTTACCATTCAGGGTTACAGACTCGATATACTCATTTTTAGCCGGGTCCGGACCAGCAGTAATATTAAGGTCTTTAGCTCTGTAACAATCAGGTTGTAAATGGAGAATGATACGACTAAACATAGGTGCAGTAAGTTCATATCCAGGGTTCATTTCGCATCCTCCCTTCATTTGAAATAAACCCATAGATATCAATGCACCCAACGCACCCATTTGCCCCTGATCTTCATCATTGGTAGCATAAGCTGCATTAGAAGTGGTAATAGCATTGAAATTAGCCTGGTAAACCTTTCGGGACCAATATTGACTTTTTACAGGATCCCCAAGCATATTAAACAAATGTGCATGGAAGAACCCTACATCGTTATTATATTGCATCCAGCCATATCGATAATCTTCTTTGGAAGCCAGTTCAAATTGCGCATTCAGCCGTTCGATTGTTTTTTTCCGCCCACCCATTAATTGCATAGTCCCATCTATATCATATTGTGCCGGAAACCAGGTCAGTACCGCTGAAAAACTTTCCAGGCATCCAATACTGCCATAGCCCAATGGTGTAAACCCTTTAACCCACTTACCGCTGGAATCCCGTGGTTGCAGCCATCCGCTTTCAGGATTGTACAGGTTTTTCCAACCCATCGAACGCTTGTTATAATAATCAGCATCTGCCGGGTGTCCTAATTTTCGGGCTGCCTGGCTAATCACCCAATCAAACCAGCCGGCTTCAACGGTGCGGGTGACTGAAATCTTATCAAAATCAGCTGGCATCCAGCCTCCAAAACGGGAATAAATATCTAAATCCCCCATCTGATTAGTTTTACCACTGCGCGTAGTGGCATTCAATGCCTGGTAAGCATGTTCCGCATCCACACCCGGCAAATTCATCTGAATAGCCCGCCCCAATATTGGTGCAGATTCTTGTCCGGTCATAATAATATCCACCCTTCCCGCAGTCGCTCCCAATGGCAGCGTACCGGTATTGTCGTAAAACCGTAACCAGGAATTGCAAAAATCCCGTAATACATCCGGATAGGCTAAACCCCAAATACTGTTCAAATTCTGTTGTGTCCACCAGAATGAATCCGAAACATGCATTTCAAAAAGGGGTTGTCCTTTCTCGTTCAGGGGAACAGATTTTATTTCCATGGGAATACTGTTCTGCGCCAGATTGGCCACACTATTCTGATCCTTTGGATATAATGGGTACAGTCCGTTCACGTCACTGAAAACACCTCTTCCCAACAATGAATGCCATAGATCCGTGTAAAATTTTACTTTCCTTTCTGTTGTTCCTTCTACTTCTATCCGCTTTAATGCAGTATTCCATTCTTCCCGGGCCGATTGCCGAATTGCCTCAAAATCCCAATTCGGTGCTTCAGTGCTCAGGTTGAGCAATGCCTGCTGTACAGAACAGTAAGAAATGGCAACTTTCATTTGTACAGTAGTTCCACTGGCAACTTTACCATAATTTAAAACCAACCCACTGTTTTCACCCTTGATACCATTTATACTTTTTTGTATTTCCTGGATACGCCATCCATCGAGCGATTGAAAGGAGCGATCTGTTGTAATCACAAAAAATACTTGCGTAGGTATCACTAACCAGCTGTCTCTGGATAGCCTGGCATCGGCAATCAGCAGGCTTCCCTCAATCGTATCCAACCCAATACGTTTTACATCGCAGTTAAACATTCTGCCTTCATTCCAAATTCCGTTTAAGGGTACTAATACAGCGGCATTATCCGCCCTCCTGAAAGTATACCGATGAAAGCCAACCCGCTTGGTAGCTGTTAGTTCCACATCAATATCATAACGGTCCAAATGTAGCTTTTGATAGCCGGGACTTACTGTTTGGTCTGCCGGGTTAAAGCCCGATTTCCAGTGCTCAGGGCCTGGAGTGGGATTCACTTGGCCTGATACTGGCATAACAGCCAGTCCACCCATTTGAAACTCATGTATATGACTGAATCCGAAAATATTCGATTGCCCATTTTGATACCCCGTATGATAATAGCCAAATATCTCCGTATCCGGTGCCAGTTTTACCATCCCAAAGGGACGTGCCGCTGCGGTCATAAAAAAATTACGGCATCGGTCCGATCCGATAAGGGGATGCACATAATCAACAGGTGCTGACAACACGCCCCCCGAATTTCTCATAACTGCATTTTGCTGAGCCAGCACTGGAACAATAGATAGTGTATAAAATAAAATGGTAAGAGACATTTTCATAATAAAAAACCTATTACCACATTTCATGACATATAAATATAAAATTGTATTTTTCATAATGCATTCCTATTATATATTATTAGTACTTTATTAATGGAAAAGATCTAACATGCAAAAACCGGAATATTAAATCAGGTAAGTAATCGTTATGGTTTAACAACAGTTTTTTCACTATATACTTTCTGAGCAACAAGTTTCCCGTTTTTATACACCGTATATGCTTTATCCTGTAAAACCAGATTATAACTATTCCCTCTGAATAACAGTCCTGTTAGTGTACAATTTCCCACTTCGGAAAAATAATTGGGATTAAATTCTATGGTTCCATTTTCATATTCCTTAATTCCCAACATGCCAAAGACAATGGCCTCGAATATTGATCCCCAGGCTATTTGGTTAGACATAGAAGTTATATCTGCAGAAGGGTTATCCGTTCTTGGGTTTTGGGGTAACGTGGGAAAATAATGTACATATTCAGCCGCCCTTTTTAAAATATTCATACCCATTACAGGGAAACCCATTTCAAATAAATTACGGGATATTCTGCCCGGCATGCCGGCATATTGGCCCCCACCACCCCAATCGGCATCAATTCTATCCCAATGAACGGTGTCTGTGCGGGCAATTGAATAAAGACCGAAACGCCCAAGAAATTCATTTTCTTTCAGATGTGAAATCAATCGCTGCTGTTGATAAGAAGAAGCGGCTTTGCTGTTTAAAAGATCAAACAGATGATAAGTCCATATTGTACCCCTGGTTCCATCCGGATAAAGATTATCATACCAACCTTTTTCTTCATTCCATAAATGATCATTAATGGATTTTTCCAGCTGTCTGGCCCGGACAGTATAGGTTTCAATAGCTTTGCTATCATTCATTTGCTTAGCCCATTCAATTAAACGCTGATACAGTTTAAGTGTTAAACAATTAACAATCGGAACAATATGGTTATACCCATCAGTTCTGATCTCAATAATCAGTTCCGTATTATAGCCCACATTAATCAAACCATTGGGCTCCCCATATTTATTATGCAAAATATCTGCCCATTGTTTCAGGCACTCATAGAGTGTTGCATTTCCAGCTTTTGCCTGTAATATGGAATAATCACCGGTTTGCCGGAGATAAGCATCCACCATCATCTGCACCGCAAAAGGCTCTTGTATATAGAGACCTGGTTTAGCTCCTGCATAGGTAATCCAGGATGACTTAAGTTTTCCCTCCCTGAAGGAAACCAATATCGCTTCTTTCAATCCGGCCGGGTCTAATATGCCTAACAGGTCTGAAGTATAAGAATTGTCCCAGGATACACAGGATGTCCAGAAACAACCAACAGACCAAAATGGATTAAGTATAAAGTTTTCCCGTTCAAACCGGCAGGATAACATGGTATAAATAGATCGGTAATAAAACTCCTGTAAGGTTTTATTATCAGATTCAAATTCAGGAAGCTTTTCTGCAGCCCACTGCAGGCTTTTGTGAATGTGTTGATCTGCTTTTTCCATACGTAAAGCAATATCTGCCTGATATAATGCAGGTGCCTGTAGCATTTTTTCAACATCTTCCATTTGAATGGCAAAATAATATTCACCTATTCCTCCGGCAGGAATGGTCACTTCAAAACCCTGCTCATTTCGTTTCTCAACAGACGAGGAAACCCGAAAACGCAATTGTTCACTTTGTATGGTAAATACATCTGGATAGGTAACCTTAGCTGATCCTTTTTTCAATGCTTCCCTGGGATCCTGAACCCTTAATGCATCTGCTGTTTGATGTGGGGTTAAAGTGAGGGTAAGTTCTTTCGTATTGCGGTTCGTAATCCGGATCTTTAAGAAAACCTCATCCTTTTCCCCGGAAACGGAAGTCCATGTCTTTAAAGCAAATGAACACCATTCATGATTGATCTCTTTGTGAAATGTGGAGGTTCTGGTATATAAGTTAGGTTGCCATACTTCATCCTGGGGTACAATTACCATGGGCGCATCAGATCTGAAATTACAACCCAGTGCATCAATACCCCCTTTTACCCAAAATAAATGAACATCATCCCTTATTTCAATGCCCGTCTTTTTATCGGAAAAGTTCATGAAAAAATTATAAGATGGAATATCGATAGGTGGAAATTGTACCCTGGTAATACCGGTTGCACTGTACTGACAGGGCGATGCATATCCCCGGCTATTAAAAATCAAAACCTGATCGTCCAGAAAGGTCATATTTTCTCTTCGCATCGAAAGCATTTCCGGCGTTAATTGCGCTGAAACAACAAATCCCTGCAGTACTAATAAAATGAAAATTATTTTTTTGAGGAACATATGAATTCATTTTAAAATTGTTACTCTTTCAATTTCTTAAGTAACCAATCAATAATTTTTGTTCTTTGCTCTGTATAGGCCCAATGGCCGGTATCAGGATAAAGTAAAATGGTTTTGGGTGCTGTAATACTATTGAAGGCAGCAAACATGGTGGTTGGCGGACAGGTTTCGTCATTGAATCCCCATGAATAAAAACCTTCCACAGTGAGGTTTTTGGCAAAATTCACCACATCATAATAAGACAAAGTGGTAATCACTTCTTTCTTATTAAAATAAGGCAAATTGGATTCATTAAAAAAATGAGGCCATCCACCAGCACGGGATTTCAGGTAACCTGTTAAGTCACATAAAGCCGGGCAGAATAATGATAAATATTTTACTCTTTTATCTAAAGATGCAGTTACAAAACTCAATGCCCCGCCCTGGCTGCCTCCGGTTACACCTAAATGCATCCCATCATATTGTGGTAATGTTGTTAAAAAATCATTTGCCCTGATACAACCTAAATAAACGCGTTTGTAATAGAATCTGTCTTTATCATCTGCATTAAAGAACGGATAATTTTTCAGTGCCCCGGTATTCAGATTGCTGTACACAATTGTATCCAGGGTTGCTGGTATGCCATGTATCCCAATATCCAAAACAATAAAACCCTTATCTGCCATTTCAATATCAGGGCTGGAGGGCCATACTCCTGCACCTGGTACTTTTAAGACAGCCGGATATTTTCCTTCTTTTTTAGGAATGGTTAAAATACCATACAATCTGCTGTTGCCAAAATTTTGAATATTCACCTGAAATACATTTGACAGTGCAGAACATCTTTCAGGAAGCAATACCATCTTCACATCTAAAGGAATTTTAGCTAATTCACTCATTGCTTTATTCCAGAAATTGTCAAAATCAGCAGGTTTTTCAACAGTGGGTGCAATATGCAAAACATCAAAGCCAGCAGTTGCAAGATTTCTGTATTGTTTGCCATCTACTTCTGCAGTTACAATGCATCTTAAAAATCCGGGTTGCACTAAGGTACCACCCTGTACATTTAATCTCCCTTCTGTTAAGGTTACAGTCTTTAACTGGGTAGGTTTCATTTTTTCTAATCCTACTTCGTACGTCAGTTTTACAGGATATACCGGAATACTGTTTTGCAAAACAGTTACTGTAAAATTTGCGGAATCTCCTAACCGGTATTTCCAATCAGTATGATTAGGTACAACCATTACCTTCACAGGTTGCTCAACTGGCTGGGAAATAGCTGATTGATTAGAACATATCAGAAACATACACAGAAAAGAATAAATCAGTTTTTTCATTTGCTGTATTTTTTATTGTTCATAATAAACACCAAATTCAGCAATACCTGGTCTGGGTAAAAAATGCTTTAGCAGCACCCTCACTTTCACTCCCTGAACAACAGGAAAACGTAGGACTTTAATAATACTGTTCGATTGCTGAATAGGCATATCTATCCAGTTATTACCATCAAAATATTGAAGGACAAAGTCAGTTATTCGAGCCTCATTATACTTTTTCCCGTCAAATAGTTCTGATATAACAACCATATTAAACCGCTGTGGTTTGTCAAAATCTATTTCATACCAGGGGGCTTTTACAGATGAATTTGAAATCCATGCCGTTCTGAAATTATCATCATTTCCAAAATCACTTAAATAGTAATCAGGCCAGCTGGAACTTGATTTCTGGAACTTTGCTAAGTTGTGTGCAATAATGGGTTTTGTCTCGCGGGGCAATTTGGGTGCATTACCCAGGTTTTTCCACTTCTGGCCAATTAATTGTAATGCCTGTACTGCATTATCATCAATTAATCCCAAACGGTTCGGTTCAACACTTAATATAAAATTACAATGGGCCTCATTAAGTGGAATCAGGTTATTGAGTACTATAGAATCTGTGTTTTTCAGTTCTTCTGTTGGTGAACTGGTTTTCCAGAACCAGGTTTTATTGATTGGTATACCTGCCTGTGCCGGAATATCATTGCTTGCCTTAGAAATTTTCTGGCCAGCATTCTGTTCATAATGCTTTACATCGGTATAAAACATTTCCTGCACAGGGTATTTGGCAGCATTATGTTCCAGCACCAAACAATTGGGTTGCAGTTTCTTGACAAGTTTGTATACGGCTTCAAAGTTAACATCCTCATACGAAATGCGTGACCAGGGTGCATCCCATCCATCAATGACTAATTCTGAAATTTCGCCATAATGAGTAAGTAATTCGGTCAGCTGATCTAGTACAAATTGCGTATTTTTTTTAGTATCTATCCATCCCGGGCGGAGGTTATGATGAATATCAAGAATAGAATAATACAAACAAACTTTCAAACCGTGTGAACGAAATGCATCCGCATATTCTTTCACAATATCATGTTTATAAGCACTGTTCATTACATTGTAATCTGTTGTTTTGGTGTCCCAGATACAAAAACCACTGTGATGTTTGGTGGTAAGGCAACCATACTTCATTCCGGCTGATACCGCCGTTTCTGCCCATTGGTTGCAGTCAAGTTTGGAAGGATTAAATTCGGCGGGATCCATATTAGGGTCTGCCCAATCTTCATCCTGAAAAGTAGGGCTTCCAAGACAAATAAACATGCCAAAACGCAAATCCATAAAATCCTGCTGTAATTTCAAAAGGGATGCACCGGTATTCAGTTGTGCATGAACTTGCATACATGTAACGATACACACACAAATCATACAGGAACTGATCATCAATTTTTTCATAGCTTATTCATTATTCAACGGAATACCCTGAACAGGCAACTTCTTTTACATAAGTAACTACTACATAAGCAGTTTCATTTCTGAGATAATTGAGTTGATATTGCTTCACTACTGCAGGAATCACAAATGTTTCAGCATATTGAAATATTTGCGATTTACCATCACTGACAACTTCAATAGATGTTCCTTCCACCAACATACAAATATGACATTGTTGATGGGTATTGATCCGGACAGATCCTTTAAACTCATATCTGTCCACTTCATAAAAATGAACCGGATGTGTTGGCAATTTTAGTTTTCTGCCACCCGGCCATTCTTCCAGAATTTGGGGTGCTGAGATTAGCTCTTTCTTAACAAGGTTCCCCTTTCTTTCAAAATACAAATTATTAAATGCATGTTCAATATTGATGGGCCTTGGCTGGCCATTCAGATCAAGCCGTAACCAGTCATACATTTTAAAAGTGAAAATATAAGGGGTGCTGCTGATCTCTAATACCATATTATTTTTCCCGGATGCATGTATGGTTCCGTTGGGAATCAGAAATAAATCATGTTTTTGGGCAGGGTGTATTTGCACATATTTTTCTACCACTAACGCTTTACTTTTCTGCCGGGCCTCCACTAATGCATTTTTAAATTCGTCGCTGTTAATATCTTCCTGAAATCCAAGATATACTTTAGCTTCAGGCTCACAATCAAGTATATAATAAGTTTCATCCTGTGTAAAATTTTCCCCGAATTTTTCGCGGATATAGGCAGTTCTCGGATGACATTGTATGGATAGATTCCCGCCATCAAAAGTATCCAGAAAATCAAACCTGATAGGGAATGCTTTGCCAAATCTATCCGCTGCATTTCCCAAAATATTTTGGTTACTGGTATACATCAGAAAATCGAAGGATACTTCCATTAAAAAGGAATTGCCTTCTATTACTATTCCATTTTCCGGGGTAATCAGCTCAAATGACCATGCATAATTGATTTCATTTGTATTGAGTCCAGCAATGTTTTTTTTCATCCAGTTTCCGCCCCATACCCCTGCTTCAAACCAGGGCCTTGCCCGGAAGGGTTGGGTGGTCATTTCCAACAGTGTTTTCCTGAAATCATTGCCTTGCATCCAGGTAATCTCGTCTATGCGCTGCTCGTCTGCAATAATATCAATTTCTGAAAGTAATTGTTCCTTATGCTGGTTTAGCACAGGCCAATCCACAAAATAAAATCGCTTATACATTTGTGAGGCTGCCGTCTGTTCTTCTGCCCCAATATTAAAGATACTACCTGCCCGCATTCGGTACTGGACCTCATTTTTAGGCAGATCAATATAAATCAGTTTCGCTTTTAGTTTTGTTAATGCAGCTCCGGTTCCATAGATAATACAGGTATCAGCAGTACCTGCTGCAGGTATTATCCTGTTAAGCTTTCCACCATCAAAAAAATCTGAAAGTGTACCGGTATATTTTTTCCCGAAAACCGGATCATCTCCGTTTAAAGAATCGCTGATGATGGCTGCAATTACCTCCGAAGGTTTTAAACAGGCCGCTATATCATACCAAAATATCTTTTTATTTTCCTTTACAAAATAGTGCTGTAGTTGTTCCCGGAAATTTTCCCATAACACACCTCCATATCCATCAATCACAACAAATTGTTCTTTACTGATGACAGCTGCAAGTTCCTCAAAGCCCTGATGTACTGTATAACCGGATTTGTAAGTAGGATAAATAGTATAACCTCCTGATGGTGCAACTGAACTAAGCGGCAATAAAGCTTGTGTTGTTTTTCTCTTTTGCAGAACCTCTGTTTTTTTCTTCAAAGTTTGCAGTGCTGCTCCTTTTAAAATACAGTCTTCCGTATCCTCACAAAAAATAATTTTGGGTAACTGCTTTAATGGCAGTAATTCTGCTATCAATGCTGCATGAAATAATGATGCTGCTTTTGCAATATTACCTCCTATTACCAGCACTTCACAGGCAAACTGCTGTAACCAGGGAAGCAGAAAATTACCAAGATTTGATCCGAAATTGTTAAAAACGGAAGCTGCAGCTGCTGACCCCGACTCAGCCATGTCTTTTACTGATTGGGGATCTTCATTGCTGACTGCCTTGTATTGATTCAGAATCCATCTCGTGGAAAAATAGTCGTCAGCAATGCTGTCACGGAATTTTTCACCGTATAAAGCCCCTGTTGCAGGTATCAAATGATGATGGTAAAGTACTTCCTCATTTTCCATAAAGGAAGATCCAAAACCGGTACCCAATGTAAGAAACAGGCTTCTCTTTTTGCTTACATTATACTGTTTTGCTGCACCAGTTGCAAAACAATGCGCATCATTTTCAAAATAAAAATCCGTATTATATAACCTGCAACCATCTTTTAATGCCTGTGCTACATGCAGGCCGAATATATGTTGAAATTTGCCTCCAAGTTCTGCAATCCTGCTTACCCCTTTTTGATAATCAAATGGGCCGGGGAATGCAATACCAATAGCCGTTACCGGATGATTGTCTGCTGCAATTTCGAGTATGCATGCACTGATAGCTTCTATAATTTCCCTTCCGGCCCCCTTAGTATCAATTTCCTTTCTGATGATGGAAACTGGCTTTGCCTTTGGGTGCTCAACATCAATGATGGCTGCAGTAATATGGCTGCCTCCAATATCTATTCCAATGTTGTTTCCCGTTTTCATATTATCAGATTTATTTACCAAAAACTTCCACTTCTCCAATACCTAAAGGATTTCCGGTTGTTGAAACTATACGGATATACCTGCCACGTGCATGAATGCTAAATGGTGTAGGAAAACCCGGTGCTTCATTGATGGAAATAGTTTTTACACCAGCCTGTAATTGAATAGCAGCTGCATCATCCGTTGCAAATGGTTTTTCTGAAATAAAAATAAAACCCCTTGTTAATACTGCATTTTTAGCCACTGCACGGTTCCAGATATGTAATCCTTTCAAATGTTCTGTTTTTCCTAAATCTATTTCCAGCCATGCATCTGTTCCGGAAAGATCAACTGCTGTTTTTGGGTTTCCATCCACTAATGCTGCCGCAGAATTTATTTTTTGTGTAACCGCATATCTAACCGGTTTGTCCTTCGCCAGATTAGTCCCATTATATAATTTTACAGTAGACGGAACAGGCCAGTTTTTCCAGGAATCAGGAATATTGGTTAACGGTGGCGGAGCTTTCCACACTTTGCCCACTTCCGCTAATCTTGCCACTACATTTGAATCCAGTAACCCATCCCGGTTGGGAGCACAGTTTAATTGAAATACAATATTGCGTTGGTTATCCGGTATCAGGTTTTTATTTAAAATCCAATCTGCACTCTTTACAGTAGAAGCTGTATAGCTGGTGCGCCAGAACCATGTTGGGTAAATGGTATTACCACCTACCGCAGGCCAGTCTTGTCCAGCTGGCAAACTCATCCCTGCATTCAATTCAATTTGTGGCACATCGCTTACACTCCGGATCACAGAATGGTTCATGACGATGCAATTGGGCTGAATCGACTTGATATGGTCATATATTACTTTATAGGGGATGTCATAGAAAGTAGGACTTTCATGCCAGTTATTTCCCCATGCATCAAATACGATATAAACGATCTCCCCATAGTTGGTCAGTAATTCTGTCAGTTGATTTTTAATAAACTGTATCTTTTCAGGGGATACCCCTCCATGTTTTTCATCTCCGGCTATTCTTGCTGTCCTGTCACGGATGGAATAATAGAACCCTACTTTTAGCCCACGTTTACGAAAAGCATCCACAAACTCACGAACCACATCCCGCTTGCATCCCTGGGCAACTGTATAGTCGGAATATTTACTGGGCCAGAGACAAAAACCATCATGGTGTTTGGTGGTTAATACGGCAAACTGCATACCTGCACTTTTAGCTGCATCCGCCCATTGGCCACAATCTAATTTTGTGGGGTTAAACAATGCCGGACTGATATCATCCGCTGTTCCCAAAATATCATCTTTTCCCTGGTGAGGGGGTGCATGGTCAGGAAACAATTGGTCAGGGGGATCGAGGTAGGTAGTCGGGCTAAAATGTACAAACATTCCAAACCGCAAATTCACAATATCTTGTTGTAACTGATTGAATGACTGCGCTTTTAATTGAGAATGTCCCAAAAAAAGAAGCACCAAAAAAAAAGTAATTACTGTATTTTTCATAATGACCGAAAGTGTTGTTTCATCAATTGTTTATGATTACCTCATTCTGTGAAAATTTTGCTAAGCTGCTGTTTTAATGAATGATCATAAGACTCTATTTTTAGCCTTAACCGTTAAACTGCTTTCTATTTTTTCTGGCCATTTTTAAAAAATCCATACTTTACCAACTCCAGCCTTTACCTAAAACAATATCTTTTCGCCTGTATTCCGGACTAACTTTCAGTTGAATTATTTTACCGTTTTTTACAGTGGCTTCTACTGTGGTTTGATGCATGGCATGTAATTTAAAATGCGTATCCCATTCTTTTTTCCAGGCAGGTAATAACAATATCTTCCTGCCTGCATCCTGTAACAGCATTCTTTGCAAAGCAATTGAACCCGAACCGAAATGATCAAAATCCGGACAGGAGTCAGGACCTTCTTCTCCATATAAAGGAAAGCGGCAAAAAGTTGAAGCTGTTCTGAACCGGTGTACCAGCCCTTTGGCTGCCTCCTCTGCATTTCCTGCATAAGCCCAGTCTATCTGATCCTGTGTCCAGCAACCGCCATTTTGGGCATCTATACAGGTCCTGTTTTTCATAGTAAGCTTAACCAGGCTGTCTGTTCCGTTTCCCAACCCATAACATCGGAAGGGGAAAACAGGATAAAGTTCTGCATTCTCCGTATTTTTTCTCTTCTTTTCCCATTCCAGAGCTGGTGCAATAACCGTTTTACCCTCAATGGTTTGCATGGGGATTTCTGGTATTTCAAGGCGAAAGCGTTTCCAATTATTCCTGTCATTTGGTGTTCCTGCTTTTAAAGCCAATAATTCATCCAGGCAAAACCTAAGGCCTGCAATATCAGGGGCTGGATTTACAGTTACCCACCAGGTTTCTAATGACTGACTGGGTTCAAGGTATAATTTTCCATCTTTCCCACGTGGATAATGCTGGTCGTAAAATAACAGTGCCTCCCGGGCAAAAGGCACAATTATTTTATTAAAGAATACAGTATCACCGGTATACTGAAACTGGTCTATCAGCATGGCTGTTGTTTCCAGTCCGGCAGTAAAATAATGATCATGCCAGCAGCCCGGATAGTTAGGGGAGGGTTTCGTTTTGGGTGGCAATCCTCCGGTTTCACAGCCATGCCCGCAATCCTGCTCTGCTCCGGTTGGTTCCATATTCTCCCGGTAATAAGCACCTGCATGACCAAACCATGCTTTTGTAATGGCTTTCCGCATTTCCAGCATCTGGGTATAATAACCAAAAAAAGGCTGCATCAGGTCAATATCCCCACTGGCCAGCAGGGGCCAGTATAATAAACGCTGGTTCTGAAAAGTAAAACGCCTGCCCCACAACCGGTCGTCTTCATGAATCAGCCAGGTACTGTCAGCCTGTAACTGCCTGTCCGATCTTGCTCTTTTATCAGTATACGGTAGTTTTAACTGCTGGGAAAACAACCCTCCATTAAACTTTACGGGAACTTTTTCCCTGCTCTGGCAGGCCATTAAAAAACGAAATATGTTATAACTCTGGGCAACTAATGCAGCACCATCTTTTTCCTGACGGATTCCTGTAGATGTTTCTCCAAAAAAATGTTCCCTTTCAGTAGCAGGCAGGGTATTATCAGATGCCATGATCCAGCTGCGGTTCCAGAAGTCGGACCACCACTTACAATGTTTTTGCCAGTCTTGCTGCAAATGAATAGGAAGGGCAGCATTCTTCTCTATCTGCTGTATCCACTTTGCTGTATCCGGGGTTTGCATCGTTAAAGCATGAATTCGGATATCAAAATCTCTACCCCTTCCCTGTAAACCTGATTGCTGAAGTGTAAGCTGGGGGCACTCTACTAAATTCCCAAATGTATTATACCGAAAGGGGTCTTTAAATTTTGATGCCATAAATGGCACCTGATAATAATTCAGATCATCGGCATAGGTACTCCTGTCTCCCACCGCATAATACCAGATCAGGTGCCCTTTCCCATGAACAATCCGGTCCTGAGTGGTTGGTAGCTCAGGGTTCCAGCCTCCCACAGCAGTATAGAATTTGGTAATATTAAAAATAGTATGGTCAATCCGTTTCCATAAATCAGGCTGCACGGTTACCTGTATTTGATGGGTGGAATGTATTTCGGCATGATAAATCGGACGATCTGCATCAACCCACACCCGCAATTTTACACTGTCTGCTTCTATCAGAATTGATCCGGTTGACAGGTCCAGCGTCTGCCGATAGGGCTTTCCGGGAATAAATGGATTGGGTGTCAAGGTAATCTTAACTCGCCCAGTTTTAAACAGGTCCCCCATATAATTGTAAGCATCATTTTTTGAAAGGAGCAGATATAGGCTTCCTTGCTCAATAGCATATACACCCGCTGCTATATCTCCGTTTCCAATTGGCATTACACCGGATGCATCTTTAGAGGGACTATTCCATATTACATTATACTTGCGCATTAGCTTAGCCGATTCCTGCCCTTTTATTAAGGAAAATGACAGCAGGCCAAATACCACCGGCAAGATCTGTAACCAGCTAATTATTTTTGTTTTCATGTTTTGATTCCGGAGCAATGGTAAAAACGGTATTGTCATATATCAGTTTTGAATGGAGCTTCAATTCCACATGCTGATGGGGAAATGGTGCGCCGTAATCTATCACCACAGTATCCCCTTCTTCTTTAATAAGCAGTAATCCCTCCCGTTTCATCTTTAGCTGCAGGTGGTACCAGGGTAATAACAGTGTGGTATCTGTATAAAAAACAGCCTGAACCTGTTGCAAATCTTTTTGATACACTGCCTGTACCTGATGGTTGTTTTGCAAAATAGAAATATGGTCTGATAGTGTATAATTTTTGAAAGCAACCAGTGATACAGCCGGCACAATGGCATAAGCAAGGCTGGCATCTTTTACGGCATGCCCAAGATCAATACCCAGGGTAAATACTTTTTTTTCTATCTGCCCTGCTGTACCTGTCTGGTTGATATCTTTCCAGGAACCGTAATGTATTGCTGTTTTCAGTACCACCGGATATCCTGAACTTAAAATGCAGTAACCAACAGAATCATGAAATACTTTCTGCAAACGGCCATTTGATTGCATATTCCCATCATCCCAAACAGCTCCGTTTAATAAGCACTGATTAATGCCCTGGTATAAAGAATCACCTTGTATACTATTTGCCAGGCATACCAGTTCATGATCAAATAAAAACCAGGCGCGCCTTGCAGTTACCTTTTCTTTCTGGTAATCATAGGCATAACATCCGTACATGCTATCACTGATGCCATAAACAAAAGAACTGGCACCTCTGGCTCCGGCCCCCCAATTAAATAAAGGTATGGAGGTGGTGAGTTGCGGTATCAACCCTCCCGGCAATTGCCGCCAATTAAAAATGGGAAATATTTCTTTATATTCATTACCAGTTTGCACCAGATAATACGTTCCATTGCCCTGATAATATCCTTTCAGGTTTTCCCCATTGCCCGACTCACCGCTTAAAGTGCGGTTAGAGGTGGTTTTTAAGGAAAAATAATAATCTTTCCGCTGATGCACCATCAGGTCGCTCCGCCAGAAATAGCGGTTACCTACTAAGGCAGGCGTTGTGGTATTGCCGGACAATCTTTCATAAAAATCCTGATATTGTTGCTTCTTTGCCGGATCTATATCCATCATCCATTGTAAAGCAATCAAAATACCAGTCCTGCTAATGCCTTTCCGGGAAATCTCCCTGCCCATGGCGGTGTATTCCAGATACCCGTAACGGGTCATCCATTGCTGGCCGTCCAGTAAATAATGGGCCATGATATCAATTTTATCCTGAGAAAACTGAAAAGTAGTCTGATTTGCAAGGTAAAAAAAACGAACCCCTGATGTGGAAAATCCTTTGCCATAACCAAATGCATAATTTTGTTGCCCATGCTGGTAAAAACTATAATCCGGCTGTATCCCTTCATTTTCTGTAATCACTATTTCATTGGCAACATATTTAAAAACACGTTTTACTCCTTCTATATCATTCAAAATACAGGATGCATACAAATGAGCAGATGCTTCCCATAATAAATTCTGTCCGGTTGCAACTCCATGATAATCATAATACGTAGGTTTGACAGACAGTTTCATCAATGCAGCTCCCTTTATTTTAAGGCTGTCACTTAATTCACTTTCCAGCAGGATATATACTTCACCCATATACCCGGGTACTCCAATGGCATTCCACCAGAAGTTCTTCGCTACAGGGGTGTTGGTAAGCCACCAGCCAATCCCTTTAATTAGGGTATTGCGAACAGCTGCATTGCCATAAAAAGAACTGCCTGTATTCCGGTAACTGACTGCCAGTTTTAATAACCTTACCCAATGTTCAGCTGGCAACCAATTGGCGTCTGACTTATCCTGGTATTTTATATCCGGCCAATTCCCTTCCGGACTCATATTACTAATCAGGTCTTCGATACGCTTCCCGGTTACATATTCTTCCGGATACTTTGCTTCCGCACTTAAGCGGTAAAGTTTTGCTTTGATAGATTGCAGGTCCTGCATTCCCTGATTATAACCGGTAATAGCCGTAAGCAGTAAACAGGCTGTTAGTATCATTAATCTCATGATTGCAGTTTTATTTTTACTGTCAGATTCAATAATATGATTCATTTATTGCCAGTCATCTGTCCGGAAAGAAGGCACTGGTAATCCAGCTGTATTATATAAATATCCAGCCGTAAGAGGAAAATTATGAAAACCATACCGCACAGCTACCGGTTCTTTCACTTGCGGGGCAGTAACCAATACCTGGTTTTTACGATTGGTACTCCAGGTAGCCGGATAGAATACCTTATCCGCTCCGGCAATTTCAAAGCAATCCACCGGTTTGCCAAAGCTGGATAATCCATTTAATGCATAATCGAAATCAATTATGGCCACACTGTCTTTAATATGTATGGCTTTATAAGTGGGCGATTGGCAGGCAATCCCAGCAATACCATAGGTCTTTGCAAAAGCCCAGTAACTTAACCTTTTGGCAATGGTTAATTTTTCTGCTGCATGAATAATCTTTTCCTCCCCCAGATCCAGGGTACAGGCCATCCCTGAATTAGGTATAACTGATTGTGCTTTTACCTGTGCTTCTCTTAATAAAGCGGCATTGGTGGCTTTACTGTTATTATAGAAATAGGGGGTAATCTGTACATAATAAAATGGAAAATCTCCCTGAGCAAAGTTTTTTCGCCAGCTGCTCACCATACCAGCCATAAGGGCAGCATATTCACCATTATTGTTCACATTCGCTTCACCCTGAAACCAGATTACTCCTTTTATAGCAACATTTAATAAGGGGTGTATCATTCCGTTATAGAGATAGGAAGCTTTCATTTGAGGAGACAATTTGGGGTCAGTGGTTTGTCTGTATGCTTCCGGAAACTGAACAATGCTGGCAGAATCCATCCACCATTCAATCCGGGAACCTCCCCATGCTGTGGTAATCACCCCCACCGGCACTTTTAATTTCTGCTGCAATTGTTTGGCATAGAGATAAGCCACAGCGCTGAATGAAGCAACCGATTCTGCAGTAGCCGGTTTCCAGATGCCATATTTACCAACACAGGAATCTATAGGATGGCTGCGCATAGCATTGTTAACAGTAAACAGCCGTATATCGTCATTATCAGCATCTACCAGTAAGTCATTGGCGTTATTGATGGGCTGATCCAGATAACCCCGGATTGGCATATCCATATTCGATTGTCCGGAGCAAATCCAAACTTCCCCTAAAAGTATATTATGTAATTCCAGTTGCTCTGTTTTAGACACAAATGATATGGTATAAGGTCCGCCTGCATCAGCAGTGGCTACTTTTACCAGCCATTCCCCTTTTTCATTGACCGTTACAGTATGTTTTACTTTATTCCAGCCCGTGGTAACCACCAGTTTTTCTCGTGGATTTGCTGTACCCCAAAGCTTTACTTCAGTATTTCGCTGCAATACCATATTGTCTGTCAGAATACCTGCCGGTTTAATCTGAGCATTCAGAAATAAAATGGTAAATTGAAAGCAGGTGAATAAGATGGTTCTAAATTTCATACACATTGAATAGAAGTTTAAATCATTGCATTGTTTAACAGAAAAACATTTTCTTACTGATATAGAGTAGGAAACGGGGGTTTACCGTTAATGTTAGCATGTTTTTGGGAATCAGAACCATGTATAAGAGGATGTTGACTTATTTGACTGTGTGATGTTTTATAGGTAATGACAACCCTGTATCAGAGTAACCAAAATACTATTCAGGTTGTTAACTTAATTTTTCAATAGCTCCCACTTCCCTTTTTGCTTAATTATTGACATTGATTGACGATTTTTTTACATGAACGCTCAAAGTTTCAACGTTATCTTTATGTTATCAAATACTGATTCAATGACATCCTATATTTATCTGTTATTACCTGCATTCTGGATAATATTATTACTGATTAATATTGAAGAGAATAGAAAAGCTTATGGACATTTGAGTTTTCTTAACCTGTTTGCCCTGAAAAAAAAGGAAAATCTGGATAAAACAATATTTAATGAGGCTAAAACCATGCAGATTCTAAAATATAATAAATACGTACTTTTTTTCAATGTTGTAACAATAGAGTTAATCCTTACAAGCCTGCTGTTGCTAAAATAATACCGCCTATCCGAATGGCAATTAAACTTTTTCATCCAGGATGCATCCCTTAAAATCTAACAATTAACTTCACACATTCCATTAACTTTACGCACTAAGCATGTTAACCGATCAATACAACCGGCAACACCATTATCTGCGTATTTCCTTAACAGATCAGTGTAATCTGAGGTGCAATTATTGCATGCCCCTGGAATCCTATTCCTTTATGCCTCCGTCTCAATTAATGCAGGCTGCTGAAATACTGAAAATTGCAAAAATTTTTATTGCACTGGGTACTACTAAAATCAGATTAACAGGTGGGGAACCCCTTGTACGCAAAGATGTGGATCATATTATACAGTCACTGGCTGCCCTGCCGGTTAAATTATCCCTCACTACCAATGGAGTGCGGGTGCATGAATTTATAGAGACATTTAAACAGGCCGGGATTCGTTCTTTGAACCTGAGCCTCGATACCCTCTCTGCTGATAAATTTCAAATGCTTACCAAAAGAAATAATTTCAAACAGGTATGGGATAATATTAAGTTACTGCTGAAAAATGATTTTCAGGTGAAACTGAATATGGTGGTCATGAAGGGAGTTAACCACACTGAAATAAACGACTTTATCAGCCTAACTCAATCTCTTCCACTACAGATCCGTTTTATAGAATTCATGCCTTTTACCGGTAATAAATGGGCCAGTGAAAAAGTCTTTACGCTGCAAGAAATGCTGGAATGTATCCAATCTAAATATCCCATTACCAAACTGAAAGATGCCCCCAATGATACAGCTAAGAAATACACAGTTCAGGGTTATGCCGGTTCCTTTGCTGTTATCAGTACACTCTCTGCTCCTTTTTGTGCTTCCTGTAACCGGATGCGCTTAACTGCCGATGGCAAAATGAAAAACTGCCTTTTTTCCAAGTCTGAAACTGACTTACTTTCTGCCCTTAGAAATGGCCAGGATCTCGAAGCCCTGATCCGTAAGAATATAATGGATAAAGAAGCGGAAAGAGGCGGACAATTCCTGACCGATTTTGAACACCTGCATTCAGAAGATATGACCAACCGGAGCATGATTGCAATCGGTGGCTGATTTTCAATTTCATTCAGTATATTGAACCATGATTTCTGTACTTGAAGCCAAAGAACTGATTCAGTTGCATACGCCAACTCTAAAACCGGTTCAGCTTCCGCTATCTCAATCCCCTGGTTTGGTGCTGGCGGCTGACTGTTATGCCCAAACCGATATTCCTGCTTTCAACCAGGCTTCCATGGATGGCTATGCTTTCCGCTTTCCGGATCAGGTATCCGGAGAATGCAGGCTTGAAATTTCAGGGATAGCAGCGGCTGGCAATGCGCCCCTATCAGACCTGAAACCAGGGGAAGCTGTGCGGATCTTTACCGGCGCTGCCCTGCCTGTACTGGCAGATACAGTGGTGATGCAGGAATGGACAAAACTGGAGGGTAATACAGTTGTATTTCCTGACAAGGATTTGCAAAAAGGTGATTTTGTAAGGCTTAAAGGGGCCGAAATCAAAAAAGGGGAATGGGCACTGGAAAAGGGCACAAGACTGCAGGCACCTGTTATTGGATTACTGGCAGGAATTGGTGTTGCAGCTGTTACTGTTATTCCTAAACCCCGTATTGCACTGGTAATTACCGGAAATGAACTGAAACAACCAGGTGAAATGCTTGATGCCGGTGAAATCTACGATGCCAACTCTTTTACCCTGAAAGCTGCATTACAACAATTACAGATGGAATTGGCAGAGACTTTCTTTTGCAGGGATTCATTGTCAGAATTGGAATGGGTGCTGGCCAAAGCCATAGCATCAGCAGATCTGGTTCTGGTTACCGGTGGTGTGAGTGTGGGGGATTATGATTTTGTACCAAGGGCTATGGAAATCAATGGGGTTTCTACCCTCTTTCATAAAATAAAACAAAAGCCCGGTAAACCTTTGTACCTGGGTAAGAAAAGCAATACGTTGTTATTCGGATTGCCCGGTAATCCTGCATCCGTGTTGTCCTGCTTTTACGAATATGTAATTCCTGCTATTGAAAAAATGATGGGGATTACCCATAGTTGTATCAGAAAAGAACATTTGCCGCTCGTTACCGGAGTTACTAAAAAAAAGGGATTAACCCATTTCCTGAAAGCCAGAACTTCAGCAGAAGGGGTTGTAGTTTTATCAGCACAGGAATCTTACCGCCTCAGTGCCTTCGCTACTGCCAATTGCCTGGTATGCCTGGAAGAAGATAAAACCGATTATACTACCGGAGACCTGGTGGAAGTCCATTTCCTGCCTTTTTAATAGCTTCCCCTATTTTTACAATCTAAGATTAACCGCTCATGAATAATATTACCCATAAATCTTCCAGTCTCAGAACTGCCACAGCTACAGCCATTGTAAAACTTTCCACTCAGGCTACCATGGATGCCATCCTGCAAAACAGGGTACCCAAGGGCAATGTGCTGGAATTTGCCCGTGCCGCAGGTTTACTGGCAGTTAAAAAGACCAGTGATGTAATTCCTGATTGCCACCCCATGCCGATAGAAAGTGCGGAGATTCAGTATAAATTGGAAGGACTGGATATCCTGATTGAAGTTACAGTATATACTGTTTATAAAACCGGTGTGGAAGTCGAAGCCATGCATGGTGCCGCTATCACCGCGCTTACCATTTATGATATGCTGAAACCAATCGACAAAGGAATTGAAATCAGTTCCATTCAACTGCTCCATAAAAAAGGGGGTAAATCCGATTTTAATCCCACGCTGGAAAAACCACTCAAAACAGCGGTAGTCGTTTGCTCAGATTCAATAACTGCAGGAAAAAATAATGATACTGCTGGTAAAGCAATCATGGAGAAACTGAAGCAATGGGCAGTGGAGGTGGAGGAATACAGGATTATTCCGGATGAATTTGCAATCATTCAGTCCACCGCATTGGAATTAAGCAATTCAGATTTTCAGTTGGTATTGTTTACCGGTGGAACAGGACTGTCTCCCCGGGATCTTACACCGGATGCTATCACTCCATTACTCAGTCGTAATATTCCTGGTATTATGGAAGCTGCACGTAATTATGGACAGTCACGTACCCCCTATGCGATGCTTTCGCGTGGAGTGGCTGGTTTTATCCAAAATAGCCTGGTATTAACTTTGCCCGGCTCTTCGAAAGGTGCAGAAGAATCCATGGATGCTTTATTTCCTTATTTATTCCATTTGTTCCGGGTGGCAGAAGGCTGGCACCATGATCCTGAATAATTCCACTATGGCTCTAAGATTTCTTTTAATTTTTGCAAACTGGCTTGTAAATCCTTTTTCAATCCTTTTTTCAAATTGAATGCCAGGTGCAATACTTTCATCAAAAAAGTATTCCTGCCTTTAAAGGTCCAGCATACATTAGTCAAATTGTCTGAAACACGGGTTAGAATAAGGGCTGCATAAGAAGTGGCTTCTATAGGTTTTTTAAACCGGATCTGGTAATCTACTTTAGAACCCTCCAGTAAATGAATTATTTCCATATCTCCTTTCCCAACATTGCTTATTTTACTTTCCCAGCTGTAAATAAATCCAATGGTTCCATCTGTTCCTGTAAACGTTTTTTGCATATCAGGGTCAGTCATTACCCACTTGTTATAATTATCGCTATTTTTTAAAAACCGGATATAATCATATACATCCTGACTGGGCCGCTGTATTTTTATTTCTTCAGCTATCTGCCATTCGCTTTTACCCAATGCGGCAACAATTAGAAAAAGAATAAAAAGGAGGCCTAGAAATCCAATAATTAGTTCAACACTACTCATTTTAATCAGATTTTGGTTTAGGTTAACAGGTAGAGAATATGCTCCAAAAATCTAAAATTAAGCATTTCTGTAAATTTATCTGACTTCAAGCCTCAAAACAATCCGGATCCATCTTTAAAATCCATCAAAATAATCGAAATTATTATCCAGTTACATCAGAAGGGGCAGGATGAATTTATTCATACCCTACATTTTCCTCAAAATCAAACAGGAAAACACTTTCACCATTATTAATTACATTTTTATTTTGACTGTATGCAGGCCATTAAAATTTAAGTTGATGATGATACATATTTCCATCAGAACTTATTATAAAGTATAGGAGATAATTTTGTGCAGTAACCTTTGGTGTAAATACAATTTAGATAATCAGAAGTTTACTGAAATTACACTGTTATAATTCAATTTGGGTATTAATTCCGGAAATTATTCCTTTGGCATTTCTATGTTCAAACAGCTTTCAGTTAAATTTTTGCTGGCGGCATTCATAATGCAAACCATTAACAGGGCATTACTGGCAATGGATTATTATAGTAATACAGCTGCATATGCTGAAACTGTATCAATAAGTCAACACTAATATACATTGCAATGGCTATTGCCAGTTAATGAAAAAATTAAACCATGAAGAAAACAAAAAGGATCTATTCTATATTGAGGATTCAAATTTCATCCCAATTACATTATTTGGTTTACAAATAAATAACAATAGTATTTTTCAGTATATTTCCCTGAAACACAGTTTATTTGGCTTTTACACCCTTCCATGTACATTTAATTTTCCACTTCTTTATTATGATTTAATGCTTTACTGCATTGCATTAAAACTCATTCCCCATTACCACCTAACACAGTTTATGTTAATCAGATTATAAATGTAATATTATTAATCATTATAATCATTTATTAAAAACATCTTCTATTTCGGCTTATTACCTTAACCTATGCCCTCTCTTTTGCACACAGAAAGAAGATTGCATGTATTTGACCTGGATTTTAATACTATCCTTCCAAAACTCAACACAGCAATTTCCACTGAGTGGGTCTGGGTTTTCTTAGAATTACCTGCGATTATACGCCTCAGTATTCCGGAAAAAAGTATGGCGGATACATTGAAATTGTACAACTCCTAAAAAAAGGATAAAAATCTGGGCTGGGATCATGCCAGCCTGAATATTGTGTTACTTGGAGAATATGTGGACTGGAATGTGGGCCGATTTGATGCAACTGGTTTACCGATGTATAATGATCTCTGGAGCCTGATGCCTGCTATCAGTTTCAGGACCTCCACGCAAACAGTCATCCGGTTTAATTACCGTCACCAGTTTCAAAGAGATATTACCGGAAATACCATTGGTGCTGCAATTGGAACAACCGCAGATTTTTGCCTGGGATTATACACTTATTTTTAAATAAATCATTTACAGGTAATGAAAAACAAAACACATTACCATAATTAGAAAAATAAACATATCAGATACCATGGCAATCCATTCATTTGCTCCTGCAGGTTTTTTAATAATATGACTGAAACCTGCAATGCCAAAATAAAGGCCCCCGGAGCATGAAGCTGCCATACGCCACTCAGGTATAAAAAGGGAGCAAATGGCAACAATGCCTAAACAAATATTTGCAAATCCTAACTCTTTTACAATGATGAAGCTTTCAGTTTCTTTTAAATGAAATATTTCTCTGGCAGTAAATGCAGGTTGTAAAACCTGCTTACATCCGGCTGTAAAAAGGCGGATACCAACCGGCCAGAAAATAAACCATTGGGTAATGTCTGGTATCAGAATAAATGTTTGTCTGTGAAATACATAATCAAATACTACAGAAAGAATAGGTAACACCAGCATTAGCAGTAATACTATTATTAAATAAGGCTTACTGAATCCTGCAGTTTCATTATTTGTCATTTTTTTGTTTTATTTGTCTTAAATAGGAACCACCAGCCCTTTACCGGCAGGTACTTGCATACTTCACAATTGTTGATTGTCTTTTAATTGAATATAAATTGATTAAGCAATATAATAATGAAAAGCCTCATAAAACTTTCCAAAAACCATAAATTTTGGAAAATATTGCTGTAAATAATTACTTTGCACCCATTGATGTTAAAACAGCTGTCTGCTTGTATATTAATCCTGGCTATTGCAGCCCAAACATTTAACCGTCTGGCTATTGTGGTGGATTATTATGCCAATACTGCATCCTATGCTAAAAACTGTATCAATAAGGCAAAACCTATGATGCATTGTAATGGCCATTGCCAGCTGATGAAAAAATTAAACCACGAAGAAAACAAAGACCAGCAAAACCCTGAAAGACGGGCAGAAAATAAGCTGGAAGTACTATCATCCAGGTCTTTCTTCTGTAATGCTGCAATTCCGGCCTTCATTTCTGTTTCAACCATCAAAAACAATTTCAGTCTGGTCTATACTACAACTGGTTGCTATTTGGATATTTTCCACCCTCCGCAAGCTTAAACGGGATCAAATTTACAGCCTTACAGCATTGTAAGGGTTGGCCGCAGCCTGCATGAATAAATATGCCTGCTATAAACCTTATTTCCTTATGCTGTAAACACATTTACACCGGTAATTGCTTTGCAATACCTGATTCATTGTTTATAACCTTAACAGGATCAATCTGATTTGATCTTTTCTAAAATTCGATTCATGTACAAAATATTTATTGGTATTTTTTTCCTTTTTGCCGGAGTGTACGTTAATGCCCAAACTATCAGCGGTCACATCACAGATATTACCACTCATCAGCCTGTAGCTGGAGCTTCTGTATATTTTCCACAGCTTAAACTGGGTACAATTACCAATACTGATGGATATTATCAGATACCATCCTTGCCAAAAGGTACCTATGAAATGGAAATCCAGATGCTGGGATATGCTACCCTTAACAAACAGGTGACAGTTAAAAAAAACCTGATTCTTGATCTGGCTACATCTGTTTCATTCAACCCTTTAAAACAGGTGGTCATCACAAGTTTAGGTAATATCACTAACACACAGCGCTCTACAATACCTGTTTCCATTGTTACACATGAAATGATGCAGCAGGGGCTTTCCAATACTGTTATTGATGTAATTGCCGCACAACCTGGTGTAAATGCTACAACGGAAGGGCCGGGTACAACCAAACCACAAATCAACGGTCTGGGTTTTAACCGGGTGCTTACTTTGCTGGATGGCTTGCCTCAGGAAGATTTCCAATGGGGGGATGACCATGGTATTTTAATTGACCCTTATGCTGTTCATGATGCTGAAATCATCCGAGGACCTGCATCACTGCAATATGGTGCCAGTGCCGAAGCAGGTGTCATCAGTTTCAGATCAGAACCTTTTGCTGAAAATGGAACCACACAGGGGAGCCTGGTCTCAGAATACCATTCCAATAATGGTTATATCGGCAACTCATTAAATATTGGCGGAAATAAGAATGGTTTTGTTTGGAACCTGCGGGGAAGTATTGAAGCTGCACATTGTTACTGGAATCCTAAAGACGGCTATGTATGGGGCTCTGCCTGGCAACAGCAAAATGCAAGGCTTACACTTGGACTGAACAAATCCTGGGGATATTCCCGCCTTTCTATCAGTTTACTGAACCGACGGATACAGGTACCTGATGGAAACCGGGACAGTGCTTCGAATAACTTTATATTTGATTTTCCGCAAAATGGGAAAATTGCACCGACAAGATCAGATTTCCTGTCTTATGCGGCAAATATAGCCAGCGATAAGATCCTCAAAGAATACCAGTACTGGTGGCAGAACAGTATTAATCTGGGCAAAGGTAAACTGGGTATTGATATTGGCTTTACACAAAGTGAACACCACGATATTGATACTGGTACCATTGGGCAATGTAATATTCTGGTAAACAATATCCCTTTTTCAGTAAAATACCAGCTGGCTGGTGAGCATTCAGGCTTAAAACTGACTGCAGGTTTAAACGGAACCTACGAATTTGAACACAATATGGCCGCACCTCCTCCTCCCTATATTGCAGATTATGAAATACCCGATTATACCAATTTTGAAATAGGCGGATATGCTATTCTGGAAAAGAATTTTAAATCCTTTACACTCAGCGGTGGGCTACGGTATGACTTGTCCAATTTCATTGGTAAGGAAATGTGGCTGATCAATGCGGGAGCTCCGGGTCAGGCAATAGTACCTTCCTCTACACCGGGAGCATCCCAACAATTCTCTCCGTTTAACAATACCTATTCCGGAATGTCCGGCAGCTTGGGAGCTTCTTACCAGTTACAGGGCAATAATTATATCAAACTGAATATTTCTAAGAGTTACCGGGCACCTGCCATTAATGAATTAACCAGTAATGGTCTGAATATTGGTTCCAATGCAGTGCAGCTGGGGAATATAAACCTGAATGCAGAACAGGGTTACCAAATTGACCTCGCCTACGGAAAAAACGGCAGGGATATTAGCTTTGAAATTGACGGCTTTTATAACCATATCAGCAATTTCATATTTGCTGACCGTACCGGAGATACTGCACAAGGCTATCCAGTATACCAGTATGTTTCTACCAATACAGCTATCCTTACCGGTGTTTCCGGATATTTCAATATCCACCCTTCTGGTGCAAAATGGCTGGAAATCAATAATGGTTTAACCTATATTTATTCTTTTCTCCCCAATGCGACCGATTCTACCAACCACCTTCCCTGGATAGCTGCGCCTCACCTGACAACTACCGTTAAATGTAAACTCAATAACAAGCAAAATTCCATACTGAAAGGAACTTATTTTGAAATAGGAACGGCAAAATATTGGGAACAGAATAATATTTATAGTGCACTCTATACAGAACTACCTTCTGCTGCATATATTTTAGTAAATGCAGGCATCGGAACAAACTTTGTTAACCCTAAATCAGGCAAACAGATTTGTACTGTCATCCTCAATTGTACCAATCTTACCAATATTGCCTATGCTGACCATCTGAACCTGGCTCAGTATTTCTATGCCCAAAACGGTCAAGTAGTTACAGTTACCCACCAAAACCAAGGTGTGTACAATATGGGCAGGAATATCGGTCTTAAAATTGTTTTCCCCTTTGGTGGCAATAAAAACAAAGACATTACTCATGGAATGGAATAATAAAGAATCAATTAAAAAACAAAATTAACCACATATGAAAAAATATTTTTTAGTAGTATTTTTTGCACTTTTGACAACCCTCTCTTTTGCACAAACTAAAACAGCCTGGAAGGAACTGGACGATTTTCATGCTATCGTTGCCCCAGTATTTCATACAGCTGAAAAAGGAAATTACAATGCAGCTAAAGACAGTGCAACCCTGGTGCTGAAAAGGGCCGAACTATGGCAGGCAGCTCCTATTCCCGCCACCCTGGATGCTGCAGTATTTAAACCCCTGATCGACAGGCTCGTACTGGAATGCAAAGCAATTAATGTAACGGTATCAGCACGTAAACCGGATGATGAATTAAAACTGGTATTAAGAAAAGCACACAATACTTTTCACGAAATACTGTCTAAATACAATCAATCTGTAAATAAAACAAAATCATGAAAAAATTAATCATACAAAGCATTTTTACGCTCTCCATATGCTGCTTATTCGGATTTACCGGTCCGGTTAAAAAAGATAAAAAACACCCGGGAACTGTAACCCTTCAATTCAATAATGTATTTGGCAAAGAAGACTTCGCATTTAAAAAAGAATACACTACTGCTTTTGGAGAAAAACTCACTTTCATTACGCTCAATTATTTTATCAGTAATATCAAACTTACCAGGAAAGATGGAAGTGAATACATAGTTCCACAGGACAGCAGCTATTTTTTAGTAAAACATCCTGACTCGATTTCACACCTGATCCGCCTGGATAATATTCCAAAAGGGAAATATACTGCCCTCACTTTTACCATTGGGGTAGATAGTACCAGAAATACAATGGACATTTCCCGCAGAACCGGCACGCTGGATGTGGGTGGGAAGGCCAGAGGTATGTATTGGGTCTGGAATTCCGGGTATATATTCTTTAAACTGGAAGGAAAAACCGTTAATGAAATAGATTCACTGCAAAAAAGGTTTCAATACCATATTGGTGGCTATGGCGGCTATGACTCTAAAACCATCAATAATATAAAAGTGAAAACACTGGCCCTGGGTAAAGTCGCAGTATCCGGAAAAAAGAATCCACTGATCAATATCCAGGTGGATATCGCTAAATTCTTTGATAATATCAATCCGGTAAAAGTAGCGGAACACAGGTCGGTTATGTGGGGCGACTGGTCTGTGAAAATTGCAGATAACTACTACAGTATTTTCAATCTGGGTGCTGTTAAGTATTAAAATATACAGAGATGAAAAAACCTAACCTAATAATTTTGGCAGCTTCAGCTTTTTTATTGGCTATTGCATCCTCATTTTCAGACAAACGTTTTCAGGTGGAGCCTTTAAAAATAACCTTGCCTGCTAATTTTCCGGCTCCGCTGTATACTTTTAAAAATAATCCGCCTACAAAAGAGGGCTTTGAATTGGGCCGAAAATTGTTCTATGATGGATTATTATCCCGCACCGGTACAATTTCCTGTGGCTCCTGCCACCAGCAGGATGCTGCATTTATACAGGCAGATCACGATCTGAGCCATGGGGTGGATGACCAGTTGGGCAGAAGAAATTCCCTACCAGTTTTTAATGCCCTATTTAAAAAAACTTTTTTTTGGGACGGTGGTGTACCCAATCTGGAACTGGTTCCTGTAAACCCTTTGGAAAACCCCCTGGAAATGGATGAAAAACTGGATAATGTGATTCACAAACTAAACAACTCACCAGTATACAGGGCTTTATTTAAAAAGGCTTTTGATGTGGATACCATTGCTTCCAGGGAGTTTTTATATGCATTTGCACAGTTCATGGGAGCCATGGTTTCTGCCAATTCCCGTTATGATAAATTTATCAGAAAGGAAGGGGTACAACTGACAGTGGAGGAACTGGATGGTCTAACTCTTTTTAAACAGAAATGCAGTTCCTGCCATGCAACTGATTTATTTACAGATGGAACTTACCGTAATAACGGATTGAAAAATGATTTCTCCTCTGATAAAGGGCGGGAAGAAGTAACCCTTAATCCTTCTGACAGGGGAAAATTTAAAGTGCCTTCTTTAAGAAATGTGGAATATACAGGCCCCTATATGCATGATGGCAGCCTGGAAACGCTGGAAGAAGTCTTGGAACAGTATAATTCAGGAGTAAAAGTGAGTGCTACACTCGATCCGCTCTTGCAACAAAACATTGAAAAGCCAAGTATCCCTTTATCTAAAGAAGAACAAAGAAAAATAATTCTGTTTCTGAAAACACTAACAGATCAGGAGTTTCTGCATGATAAAAGATTTTCAGAACCCGAAACCAATAAAATAACCCGCTAAATTAAAACTAAACAAATGAAGCTGCTTACATACTCAATCTTCCTGATTACACTGTGTTGCTATGGAAGCCATATCCAGGCACAGTCAGTTCAAAGTGATTCACTTGCAAAAAGACACCAGCAAATGATGGATATTTTGATGACAAAACCTTCCGTTCAGATTAAAACCATCGGCATATTAGTCTATGATGGCTATAATACCATTGATGCTATGGGCCCTTACCAGGTGCTTGCCCAGTTGATGGGGGTCAAAATATTTTTTGTAGCCAAACAAAAAGGGATGGTAAAAAATCAGCGCGGATTAAAGATAATGGTGGATACATCTATTGCAGAAGTAAAACATCTGGATATTTTGGTGATTCCCGGAGGGGCTAAAGAAACATTACTGGCCTCACAGGATACTACTATTCTGAACTGGATCCGAATCATCGATCAAAGTTCTGTGTATACTACCAGTGTTTGCACAGGTGCCTGGATATTAGGAGCTACCCATTTATTGGAGGGAAAAAATGCCACCACCAATTGGTACCGTGCTGCGGAAATGCTGCAGCGCTATGGAGCACATTTTAAACAGGAAAGATGGGTAAGGGATGGAAAATACTGGACTTCAGCCGGGGTTACTGCAGGATTGGATATGTCCCTGGCAATTGTCAATGAAATAATGGGTGAAAAATATACCCAGGGTGTAATGCTGGATATGGAATATGATCCGCATCCGCCTATTAAAGCTGGTTCAGTTACCAATACAGATCCGATTGTGGTGGATATGATGCGTGAAATGTATGATATGGTGATGCTCCAATTGATCAGAAAAAAATAGTTTTTAAAAAGCCCCGGACTTCTCCGGGGCCTATTTTTCCTACCCTGGTCTATGCCTGTATATCAGTAACTAAAGCGTATTATTCATTGCAAAACACACCACTGCTTCAATCAAATTACCTGATTTTATATTTTTACGTTTGTTAACCTTAAAGCATACCGGCTATTACTGATACTTCAAAGTCAACGATGTCAAAGATCCGCCTCTGCTCACTTATGCTATAGTCCTTCAGTACGCAAAGCAAGCAAAACGAGTTGAAAGCATTTCCCAAGGTCTTCCCAACTTGGGAAAAATAAATTTGAAACCCTTACTGGATAAGGGTTTGATAAATTACTAAATATATTGGGCAAAAAAAAGCCCAAAAAAGTCTCTTTTTTGGGGGTGTGAAAAAATTTTAAAAGCAAACTATTTTATCATGTGATAGTATTGACGGGCCTTTGCGTAAAATCGTTTTCCCAAGGTCTTCCCAAGTTGGTAAATGCTTTTTTCCTAATTTATTTAGCAGATTAGCAATAAATAATGCACAGTTTCTTTAAGGATTGGGCAAATTGTATACCGTGGTGGTTACCTGCATTGGGGTTAGCTAATATGGCAATATTAAAGGGCTGCATGGGGGCAAGAGCATAAATCTACAATAAAAAACGGTTGTATAAACAATGATTGGGATAATGAGTTGATATAGGTACAATAAAAAACCCCGCCAGAAGCGGGGTTTAAAAGAATACGGCAGCTACCTACTCTCCCAGGGACTATGCCCAAGTACCATCGGCCATGAGGGACTTAACTTCTCTGTTCGGAATGGGAAGAGGTGAACACCCTCGGCAAAACCACCATAAAATCTTTGAGTCTAAAACTCATAATTATTTACATATTGGAAAAGCTCACATACAAGTATAAAAAAATAAAGCTTACGGGTAATTAGTACTACTCGGCTTTGCTATTACTAGCTGTACACCTATAGCCTATCAACGTCATAGTCTCTGACGACCCTTAAAAGTTAACTCATCTTGAGGAAGGTTTCACGCTTAGATGCTTTCAGCGTTTAT
>Ga0364880_10093_pt2 | contig 55922 bp, 51 predicted proteins | sample ExccelJu500001D3_5_FD_206927 | JGI IMG/M metagenome (GOLD analysis project Ga0364880, IMG submission 206927) | Enriched cells from Trout Bog Lake Hypolimnion, Wisconsin, USA - BchlTB.July30.5000.01.D3 | ecosystem: Environmental > Aquatic > Freshwater > Lake > Hypolimnion/Profundal zone | place... | reverse complement strand
TTGAAGGTCATAAGGCTATTGAAACCGAAGCAGATATAAGAGTAAATAAATATGCTTTAACTGAAAAATATTTAGGAGTTCAGTTGTAAGTGGTTCAGGAACAGCAGGCTATTCAGCGAGGCGTGATGTCAGCTAAAGTCGCCGCATGGAAATTCCACGGCAACAACTTATCAATTTCATCCGCCGTTTGGGCTGCGGGCAGGTGTTCCAGCACATGGCGCAGCCATGTGTATGGCTCTACGCCGTTTGCTTTGGCAGTTTCAACCAGCGAATAGATGATCGCGCTGGCGTTGGCTCCAGCCGGTGTATCGCTAAACAACCAAGCCTTGCGTCCAACCACGAAGGGGCGAATCGCATTCTCGCAGCGGTTGTTGTCGATTGGCAGATCGCCGCGCTCCGTATAACGAATCAACTTGCTCCAGTAATTTCGCATATACGACAGTGCGCCACCCAGTGCGCTCTTCGGTGGAACTTTGGGCAACATCGTTTCCATCCACTCGTGCAGTTCATTCAGCACCGGGTTGCTTTTCTCCTGGCGCGCAGCATAACGTACCTCAATGGGCGAATCCTTGTGCTCCCGTTCAATCGCGTAAAGCTTGCCGATCATGGCGACCGCTTGGTCGGCATGGCTGTGTGTGCCTTTGGGTTTCACCTTCACGGCTTCCACAAACTTGCGGCGAACATGCGCCCAGCAAACCAGATGCTCGATGCCCTCTGTTTTGGCAAGCTTGTTATAGCCCTCGTAGCCATCGGTCATCAAATAACCCTGATAGCCCAGCAGCAGTCGTGCCGGCACTTCCCCGCTACGACTCGGATCATAATCGTAAATCACCACCGGCATGCCCGATGGCCCGCCCGTTTGCACCCACATGTAACCGTTGGAGGCTGGACTCTTATTCTTTTCCTTGAGTACCTGTACCACCGTTTCATCCATGTGAATGAACAACGCATCAAACAAGACATCCCGCATCAGGTTGTGCAGCGGTTGCAATGCCGCACTCGCGCCGATTACCCAACGCGCCAGCGTCTGGCGCGGCACCGTCACATCGTGACGAGCCAGCACCTTCTCAAATCGGGCCAACGGCAAGCCATCGACATACTTGGTCGTCAACAGCATCGCCAACAAGCTCGGACTGGCATTGCTCTTGGGCAAGGGTTGCGGTGGCAGCATGGCAGTTACCGGCGCGTGTTCGCTGGCCTTGCATCCATACACCAGCCGAATATGTTGCAGCACGCGCACCTGCATCGGAACGATGTCGAGTTGTTCGCTGATCACGCGGTTGATCACCACCATCGGTGTGCCGCAATCGCAGGTGCGTTCGGATTCCGGCACGTCGTGAATGATCTCTACCCGTTTAAGTTCTGGCGGCAACGGACTGCGTTTGCCGCGCGCGGGTTTTTGAGCCTCTACGAATGCCGGTGCAGGCAACGGCGCAACATCCTGCACCTCGCTTGAGGTTGCGGCCAGCACTTCCGCTTCGTCGAACAGATGAAACTGCGCAACACTCTCTGAACTTGGACCAAACATACGGCGGCGCGCTAAAGCGATTTGTTCGTAGAGTTCCTGCAGCCGAGTTTCGTATTCTTTCGCCGCGATGGCGGCGAGGGCTTCGTACTCCTTTGTGGCAATTGCGGCACGGGCTTCGTATTCAACTTTCGCGCGAATAATGTGGTCTTGCGCCGCAATTTTCATATTGGCATTAGCTTGAACAACCGTCAGTAACAACGCCGTGAGTGCATCAATATCAGTCGGTAAAATGGGAGGTAACTCAAATTCTGGGAGAGTGAATCCAGCGGGGGGAACGGAATGTTTTTCAACTGTTTCGAGCATGCGAAATCGTATCGTTTCCTCCTATGAAATGCAAGCGAAACTCAACGTTTTATGCGGTTTATTTCTCCATAAATCAATGCCTTCAAGCAACCACTCGAATTCTCTGATCGTGATCGTTTGTGTGTTCGTCTCGCTGTGTTTCGGCCAATGGAATTTCTCCTCTTCCAAGCGCTTTTGCCACAGGCAAAAACCATTGCGATGCCAGTACAAGACCTTGATCTTGTTGCGCGAGCGATTGACGAATACATACAGCGCACTTCCAAACGGATTTAAACCCAGTTCTTGTTCGACCATCACGCTTAGCCCGTTAATCGCTTTCCTGAAATCAATAGATTCCCGGCACAGATAGACTTGTTCGATAGGACAGCCAGGATGCATTAGCGCAACTCCGGCAAAGTGCGGCTCAGTGCTGCCAGCCATTCCGGTGAGGGCAGTGCCGACATTTCCAGATGCAGACCGGACGGCAACACCAAAGTGCACAGGCATGGGTGCTGTTCCGTAACACGTAGCGCCATGAATTTACTGGTGTCACTTATCTCGGTATTTGATTTCTGCTTGCGCTGCCAATAATACAATGCGGCAATCGAGAGGCCATTCCGCTTCGCATAGGCACTCGCTGAAATTGCTTCACGTTTGACGGCGGCTACATGCGCTGTCCAAAATTCCGTTCGATTCTTCATGCCGGCTCCATCGGGTTTGAGATGTGCCAAGCATGCGGATATTTGATTTAGGCAACAAGGGCGTTGTTTATGGCGCGCTTACGAAAATCGAGCCAATATTTACATTTATCGTGACTCATCAATTCTTTTTCTTGCTAAGTTCTCCGTCAAAGTTGATGGTCATGACATTGGTGAATTAGGGAGTGGAACTTTTATTAAAATAGAAGTGCCAGCAGGGAAACATATTATTTCTTCAATACCGTCAGGAGGGTTAATTAATCGCGTAGTCACCAACGATTTAAACTCATTGACACTAGTAGCAGCAACAGGCAAAAACTACTTTTATCAAGAGAACATTTCTTCAGGCCAATCACTCAGTATTGTTGATGAGACAAAAGGAAGAATGACGGTATCAAAGTTGAACAAGGTAGAAGCTCCTGAACTCAGAATTGCTTCTAAAGAAATTGAAAGTTTAAGCGAGAAATCAGTCGTAACAAGTAATGAAGCTAAAGTTGGGATAATACCTACAGAACGTCTTGTTCTTATGCCTCTACGCTTGAGCGAAGCAGACAAAAATCATCAAGCAGCGATGGAAACCGCTTTAGTACAAGGCTTAAAGAAGAGATATATTGTATTTTCAGGTGAGCAAGTTTCAAAAAAAGCAAGAGAAATATATTTAAATGAATCTCGCAATATGGCACATACGGAATGTGATGAAACACGATGTTTGCAAACCATCGCCGAAGCATTCCAGACTGAGCTAATTGCCACAGCAAGTGTTTCTAATGAATCAGATGGATACTTCCTTGCATTAAGTATCCATAATATTTTCGACAATACAGTCATCTTTTCCAACTCTGTTCCTTGCAAATCATGCGATGCTTATGATGTGGTTTCCAAGCTCAAGGAGTTGAGTGGTTTATAAATATTATCATCAGACCTGTCCGGTGATACGCGTTTATGCGCATCGTAACTAATTGAATGTAATTTACTAAATGCCATATTTTTTTGTAACCGATTTCAACTTGCAGCAGACTTCCGACTTTTGTCGGGAGACTGGATATGCATGCAGGGAAACTCGTGTTCGCTCAATTGATGGCACACCTGCCATTGCATACATTCCGTCAGTGCGTCGCCAACTATCCAAGTCGTTATCCGACGCTTACGTTTTCACACCTAGACCAATTCCTCTGTCTAGCCTTCGCGCAGCTTACGTACCGCGAGAGCCTGCGCGACATCGAAACCTGTTTGCGCGCACATCAGACCAAGCTCTATCACTTGGGGATTCGAGGCCACATTGCCAAGAGTACGCTGGCCGATGCGAACGAATCTCGCGACTGGCGCATCTATCAGGATTTTGCGCTCAGCCAAATCAAAGTGGCACGCCAACTCTATGCACAAGACAGCTTTGCCGTGGAGTTAGAGCAGACCGTCTACGCACTCGATACCACAACTATCGACCTGTGCTTGAGCGTCTTTCCTTGGGCTCACTTTCGCCACGCGAAAGCGGCGGTCAAAATGCATACGCTTCTCGACCTGCGCGGCAATATTCCAACCTTTATTCACATCAGCGACGGCAAGATGCACGAGGTCAATGTGCTCGACACCCTGATACCGGAAGCTGGCAGCTTTTACATCATGGATCGGGGCTTCACCGATTTCGCTCGCTGGTTTACCTTGCATCAAGCACAGGCGTTCTTCGTGATTCGCGGCAAATCCAATCTACTCTGCCGTCGTGTTTACTCACGCGCCGTGGACAAAGCCACGGGGCTGCGTTGCGACCAGACCATCGTGCTAACCGCGCCGAAAGCTCTCAAGGATTACCCTCAACACCTGCGCCGCATCAAATTCTACGATGCCGAACACGACAGGCATCTGGTCTTTCTAACCAACAACTTCGACTTGCCTGCACTGACTGTCGCTCAGCTTTATCGTTGCCGCTGGCAGGTCGAACTGTTCTTCAAGTGGATCAAACAGCATCTTCGGATCAAGAAGTTTTACGGAACAACCGAGAATGCAGTCAAGACACAAATATGGATTGCCATCACGGTTTACGTCTTGGTCGCCATCGTCAAAAAGAGGCTCTATACCGAGGCTTCACTTTACACAATTCTACAGATTTTGAGCCTCACTCTTTTCGAGAAAACACCACTTGATCAATTGCTTAAAAATACGGAAATGCAAATGGATTCGCCAGAACTTAATAACCAACTGAATCTATTCAACTAAATGTACGGACATTAATGTATTATCATAATGAACTACTATTAATCTTGGAACTGAACTGTCTTCAATGGCAGCAATGCAGAAATCCAAATGTATTGAGCGTGAAGTGCTGGTTTATGGCTGGGAACATTGAGATATGTTAGGCAAGTTCGTGCCACTATGTATAGCTGTGCATAGGTGCCAAAACCGGATATAAGTGCGTTTCGCGACAACAATATCTATGATGGGTGTTCCACTTACGTTACTTATTGATATGATGCGATTCTCAATAATAGAAATATAATATCCACTTGCCCCTATAAATAATTAAGTCGTTTATTTGGTTTTACTTCGTTAGGCTGGATTTTACTTGCGACCAGAGTATCAATTTTTCATGCGGGTTATTTGTTGGGACACTTTAGGAGATTTGAGAAATGAAGAAGTCATTAAAGGTAACGGTTTTTCTAATCGCTTTTTGTTCCGGTTTAAGCTGGGCGGATACTTTTCAACCGACTCATACTCAAGCTGCGCCAGAGGTCCATTCTCATGCTATGCCTGAAGTTCATTCGCATGTTGTGGAACCGAACAAAGCCCATCTCGCTGTGGCTACAAGGCCAGTGGCGGGGAACGTCGGACATGCATCGCCCCGATCAACACCGCAAAACCGAGTATGTGCTCCAGTTAATTCGGAGAAGTGCAAACAGGAGCGAAACAATTGGTATTCAGGAATGGGTTCGTTGAACACCACAACGAATCAGAACGGCGGAATTATTGGCTATAATCCCTATGCCAAGTAACGAATGCATAACGTTGGGAGCGTTCAGTGTAATTAATTAAAAGCCGCCTCTAACATCAATGTTGACGTTCCGGTTCGTCTCGTAACGAGTGCATCACGAATAGTAGCTTCCTGGAAGCTCCGTTTTTAACGCACAGAGAAATTTATTTCATTCCTTTGGCTAACGACATCGGAATATTCGGGCAAAGCGGATTAACGGTTAAGTGCGCTTCAAAAGTTAATGATCGTGCTGATGTTGTCTGAATATGTACCGATGGCGATATCTTGTCCGGCAGGGATTTGCCCAAACACGCTCAATGTGGTTGTGGTGTTTTTGTTTGCCGACATTGAGCTACTTCCACCGCTTCCGTCCCCCCACACCACATTTCTAGCGGCACTGGTGTAGAGGTTGTAGTTCAGAGAGTTTCCGCCGCTACGCATTATCCGCGAGACGTAGTTGTTGCTTTGGCCGCTGCTCAGGGTAACGAGGAAGCTTGAGCCTCCACCCTGGCAACGGATGGTGATGCTGCCGACACCATTGTTGTTGATCGCGCTAAAAACATCGTAAATGCCAAAATCTACGGCTGTGACGGAATTGATATCACAGGAGGTTGCGGCGAATGTGGGTTGTGATAGCAGGACTAATATTGTTGTTATGATGGTGATCGTGCAATGAAAAATCCCCCCTCGCCCCCCTTTGGGAAAGTGGGGGACAATTCCTTCTGGGCTGAGTGGGTGGAGCGATATTGTTATGGCTGTTGGGTTGCTCATTATTTAATTCCTTTGCAAATATAGATGCCGAGGTCTGGCAGGGGGCTGGTGCTTGTGGTGAAGTTAACGTCGAATTTGCAATGCTTGCCGCCCCACGTTGCTACCAGCGTGGTAATCGGGTCGAGGTCAACAATATATACTTCGCCGTTGTAACCTACAGAATAGATCGCATCATTCCCTTGCTTTTGTACTGAGGCTCCGACGGGTAGTGGCTTGCCGTTTTCAAGATGAATGGTGAGTGTTGCACCGTGTGAGTGTTTGATTGGAAATTTCACTTCAGCCCCGCTTCGGAACGCAGGAACTGCATTCAGTTTGAGCGTATTAATTTCCGCATCCAAAGGCAGGTCGCGCTGATCAATTGAAATAATGTTGTTGTCATACGCACGCAAGCGCGGAATCAATGCATTGCCGTTGGTATTCGTTTTTCCTGCCGGTTGATTGTCGGCGAGTACGGTTACGTTGGGATAGTCTGGAATACGAACTACAGCAAAACTTTGGTTGATACTACGGCTAAAAAATGCATCACTCCCGAGCACTGCAATGCCGCCCAGCGCATTCAGTCGGGTAGAGGTAACGCCTTGGTATTGGGCTGCATCAACTGTATATGTGCCGACATTATTCTGAAGCGAATAGGATGCCTCTCTGGTGCTGTCAGTGCGTGCTTGCAGGCTATATCCATACCCGTCACCAAGCGGAAGGCTGCGTTGCAGCGTGGAAGTAAGTTCATTTCCGCCGGGCATGGACTGCGAACTAATGAGCAGGCTGGTTGATTGACCCAAAGAAATACTAAGCATCGCAAAAATCGAAGTGCTTATGTCGCCAGTAAGATTTTTGAGTGCAGAAATATTGAGTGTGCTAATTTTTCCAACTGCCATGCTGTAACTTAATGTGGCAATTTGTGTATCGTCCTGATTACGATTTCGCTGCCCGACATACGCAATACCAATAGCACCGCCCGAGTGCAACGCATAGCTTAGATTTGCACTGCTTAGCTGTGCGGGTGCCGATTGTGTTGCTACAAGCCCAAGCTGTGTGTAGCTGATGGTTGTCCATTGTGTGCGTGCACCGATACTCCACGGTTGTGCCATCCGGTCGAACCCCAGAAGTGCCAGTGCACCATAGTCGGTGCCGTTTTGACTTCCCGCAAAATAAGTATTGATGGTGCCAAATTGTGGAAACAGCGTGTCGCCACCGGCACCGATTGTAGTTTGGCTGGCCATCGATTCAGCGTGAACTTCTCCGGTAAAACGATCACTCAACCCGCGCCGATAAGTTGCACTACCGAGCCAATTACCATAGTCGTCACTGTTGATTCCGTAATTCTCACGAACCACACCGAATTCGTAGGAAAAGTTTTCCAGCCCGTTACGCAACAGTGTTTGACTGCCATAAAACGACCGGGAAATTAGTTGTTCGCGCCCCTGTAGATCGCGCACCACAAGGCGTACTTCGCCTGCACCAGAGATTACAGGAAGGTTGCTGATGGAAAACGGGCCGGGTGGTATGCTCTGGTGCGAGGCGAGCGCATTGTTGATAAATACATCAACCGTTGACGGCATGACTGCCTGACCTGCGATACTTTGCGATGGAGAAATTACAAAGCCCGGTTGCGTTCCAAAATTTGTACCGAACTGAATCCCGGCAAAACGCAGCGAGCTTCCCCAGGTGCCGGGAATGGAAATTGAATCGCCCAAGCGCATCGTTTGCATATTTTCCGGTTGATCGGCAGTCCAAGTAGTATCGAGGCGTATAACTTGAGAATTATTTTCAAGTCGTTCGGCAAGCGCGGTAGTGATGCCAACACCGAAGCGATTAAAATAGCCTAATTCAAATTGCCCGGAACGTTGTGCCATGTCAGGTGAATCGAGTGCCAACAGATCGTAGTTAATAAATCCACCCGGACTGGTTTTAGCCATTATTGAATTATTTTCAAATTGTGCTGTTCGCTTTGTTTCAGTGAATGCCTCGGGTCGCACTTTAATCGAGAGAGTGAGTTTTTTTCTGTCATATTGGTGGGATATATCAGAGATTGCGCTGAGCGGAAAATATTTCTCGCCTTGATAATCGATAGCCGCGCTTGAGTCGGGCTGACGGAAGCGCCAGCGTAGTAAATCATGACTCCAAAAATATAACTCCCCGGTATCATCTTCGAGTACCAACACCGTTTGATTTAATTGTTGCTGGTCGATATCGACCTGCAACAGCCGTTCTTTGAACTTGAAAACTTTTCGTGCGGCAACACCCTTCTTGGCTTCATCAGCTGAGGGAGGGATCCAGCCTTCTGCAATTGCTGTGGCACACGAAAAAACACAAGTGAAGATCAGAAAAGCTGTCGCTCTGTTACGGTTGGTGCAACACAATTTCCGTATCAATGTAGTTGGCATCCGTGTAGGCGGTAAGCCGCAAACGATTGTTGGTTATTTTCTCCGCAGAATTTTTCTTCAACAACCATTCGTGCGTTTGCCCTGCGAGTACATAACTCGAACCTGCTTCGCTGGCGAATGGTTTATCGTATCCGCGAATGTATAGAGCAAAATCAGAAATCTGGACATGAGCGTTACCAGAATTTCGCACTGTTACTTTCAACTGATTGTCTGGCATTTCTGAAGCGTTCCATGTCATTTTTGGTGTAACGCCGCCTTGCTGCGATTGAACGAACACCGGCAAGCTAACCCGTAACGCAACTTTCACCCCGGTGAAAGTTGATGACTGCGGGGGAGGAAGTTCCTGAAGACTGATACGATAGGGAAGTTCGCTTGATACCTCCGCTTGCCGACGCAAGGCCACACGAATGATCTGTTCACTTTTGGGGGCGATGGTCACAATGGGGGGAGAAACGAGCAGCTCTTTGGTTGGAGTATAAATGTCCTTGCCATCGTGTTGCGACCATGCGACTGTTTGAATCTGAATTGAAGTCGGTTGATCCGAACTATTTTTTACGGTGAGTGCAGCGGTTTGCTGCTGCGGAGATAACTCAATTCGAACCGGGTCAAGATCCCATCCTGCGGCGCTTGCAAGGTTTGGTGTGTTGAGCGACACTGCAATAAGAAAATAATATATAGCGGATTGCCACTGAGTCTTTTCTTTGGTTCGATTCATAGTGAAATTAGTCAAAATAGTTGGCCTCATTAAAAGTTGATGGATGCGTTGATCGTGTCGGAATAAGTATCTGCGGCAACATCTTGTCCACCGGGGATTGTTCCGCACACGTTGTAAATACGGGTTACCTTGCTTGGCGCGCTGGTGAGCGTCAACAGACCAGTGCCGGTTGCAGTCCACGCAGTGGTCCCTGGGAATGTGCATGCAGTGTTTGGTGTATTTGAGGGGGGTTGAAATATGTTGTATTGCAGTAAATTTGTCGCTACGCCACCTATCATCTGGCGTTGAACTCCGGCAACATGAGTGCCATTATCCATTCCTATGGTTAGGCCAACGGCACCCTTAGAACAGGCAACGCTTATTTGACCGGTAGCGTTTAACGCGGCAGTAGCATTGATCCCGATCGGGTCATACGTTGCGAATGCAAGAGCAGCTGTTGTACTGATACCACAATTTTGTGTAACAGATGCCGATACGGGAACGAATGAACTGGCGGTGCCGGCCAGTACGACTCCCGGTAATGTCGAAAAAACAAGAGCTACAGAAAGATATAAAAAGGATTTCTTGAACATGGTAAGCCCCCATAAATTAGAAGCTCAATCATCGTTTCATTTTTCAGGACTGTTTGTTCGATGGCGTACATTCCGACTTTATGAGTAGCCCAGATTAAATATCAGGTGCAGTCGGAAGCGACTTCTACGGGCATGGCATTGATCAGTTCAGTCTGCTTTCAAGTTGCTATTCAACGGGCACCAGTGTATTGGTTGGCGCAGCAACTGATAAGACGGACATTGCTATCAGCGGCTGCGGTGTTACGGTCAACAACCCGTTGACATAAGTAATGTTATAGTTCGATGCCTTGAATGAGCCTCCGGTAGCAGTGCCGGGAGTAATCAGATACGGGCCACCGGCTATGCTGGCGGATGCTACTGTACCCGGGCTGGTCTCGGAAATTGCACCGATAGTTTCACCATTTTTCAGACCGTCTACGGTAAAGCTCGTCAGTATGATTGTCTGACCATAAGTTTTCGACGCATCACTGGCTGTTACCGAAAGGTTTGCCGGGGAGATGTTGGCAGTGGTAGTTCCAGCGGTCGCAAAGAGGGCAAATTTATTGGCATCAGCTCCGCTTATTGCTGCACCGCTAAAAGTAACACTCTTGCCTGCTCCAACGTCCTGAGTGTCGAATGCGCTTATACCCGGAACCATTTTTACGTCGCCCCCCGCACTCGGGACACCTTGAAATGAAAGAATCGCTGTGTTAGTACCATTGTAGCTTTTGTTGTTTGCTCTGGCGAATACCCAAGCTCTTGCATCTACCACGCCGGAAACATTCGCATTGTAGGCTGCAATTTCGGCAGATGTATTGGCGTAACTAATCGGATTGAAGCGGATAGCTGTAGTGATGGAAGAAACTGTAGCAGAAGGAGCAATAGTAACCGTCCCTCCGGCAACACCGGGGCCGGTATCGCCAAGCCCGGAGATCAGGCTGATTGATGAACCGGCAGCAAGGGTTGTAATTGCGGTATTGACGTTCACATTTCGCCCTGCGCTGATACTGATTATGGAGCCTGCGGCGACTTCGGCAATCGCAGCATTTGCGTTCACGTCACGTCCGGCATATATCGTGATCGGCGAAGCGGCACCGACACCGGTAATCGTGGCAGAAGTAGTTACGTCATTGACGGCGCTTATATTAATTGATGAGCCGGCACCCGTAACAGCCAGCGCCGCTCCAATATTTACATTATGCCCTGCTATCAACACAAGACCAGCCCCGGCGGGTACACCGGTTATCGGAGCGTTAATAAGCACATCATGCCCGGCGTTCAGCGTAAGCGTTTGCGCTGTTGCCACAGAAATCGCATTGGCAACGGTAATGTCATTGCTTGCCGTAATCAAACGGCTTGAGGTTGCCAAGCTGGCTGTCACACTGGCCGGAGTTTCATCGCCACCGATGGTGGCAATTGTGTAATTAACCGGGTCAAGCAACCATAATCCCGTTTTACCCAGTGGACCGAAGGTGGTGATATTCGCGCTGCTTGCAACTGCCACGTGGCTGGCTGAGGTCTCGATAAATCCGCCGTTACCCCCATTGGGCGCACTGGCATCCAAGGTGCCATTGGTATTCACCGTACCGCTTTGCATGTCCGCCAGCAATTTGATCGTCCCGCTATGAGTATCTATGGTTTGAGCCTGAACAACACCGCTGTTATTCACTACACTTTGCAGCAAGCTTCCAGCTGCCTGCGTGGTCATCACTGCCAAGCCACCATCAGCCTGAATTAAACCGCCGTTTTGTATCAATGCATTCACCGCACCCTGATTCACCGTGACATTAAGCAGGCCGTCGCCAGCCAAATCGAGGGTAATAGATGATCCTGCGGCAAGTGCTACCGTACCAAGCCTCGCTGTGATAACTCCGTTGTTACTGACGTTAGTTCCCAGTAATGCCACATAGCCGCCATCTGCATTGGTCGAGATGACTCCTTGGTTATTTATCGTGCCTTTACTTGTGCCAGAAAAAATGTATGTTCCTGCCATAAAGTCAGAATCAGAAATGTTGAGCGTTGAAGCCACTAGTCCACCCACATTGACTTGCACACTTTTGCCAAACAAGATGCCATTTGGATTTACCAGAAATACTTTGCCGTTAGCGGTAAGACTACCCAGAATACTTGAAGGATCTGAACCCGTTACCCTGTTAAGTGCAACAGAACTACTGTTGGGTTGAACAAATTGGACTACTTCATTTTGCCCGATGTTGAAACTCTGCCAGTTGAGAGCGGTATTTTGTGTTGCTTGAGTGATCGTTGTTTTGTTTGCACCACTGTTAATGCTGGCTCCTCCTGCTGACACGTTGCCGCCCACGGGAAGTGCATGCGCGTTTGTCCCCAATGAGACCATCAGGTAAATAGCTAAAATCAGGAGTTGTACATGGGAATGAGCACACCCTGAAAGGAAAAATAATGCACGCACAGCTTTTGCGTAGGCAGTTTGATAATTAACATTCATGTTCTTACTCCATTAACAATTAGTTCTAACGTGCATGGCAAAAGCCATTTTGAATGATGAAACAAAACCCCCCTCCGCTTCGCTCCACCCCCTTTTAAAAGTGTGTTGTTCCCCACTTTTTAAAAGGGGGCTAGGGGGGATTTGTTTTTTGTTTCACGTTAAAAATACTTTACAGCCTGCAACCAAAATCTACCGGAAGCATCTGGAGCGGATAGGGCGACTTCATCACCCAGCTTGTGCGCGTAATATGTTTTCAGTACAAATTTGCTGGTCCCAATCCAGTTAAACCCCATGCCAGCTCCGCTTAGGGTTCTATTATTTTGAGTTTGCTGCCAGGGATTTTTGTTTGTCTGGACAGTTCCTGTATCTAGGAAGACAATGAACCGTGTCTGACCAGACAGCTTTTCTGAAAGAGTCGTCAGAAGTGTTCTTGATTCCAGATTTAGCAAGTAACCTTGATCCGCATAAGCTTCTCCTTCTGGGTATGCGCGCACTGCATACATCCCGCCCAATTCCATTTTTTCAGAAACGTCGAGGTTCTTGGATGCAATCTGCCCATTGACTAAAGCGTAAAACGAGGTGGTGTTAGTCACGTTTTGGAGCCTCGAAAAACTGAAACCAAACTTGCTGTAATCTCCGTTAGTTTGCACCGAGGATGCATCCAAAATCTGCACCGCAGGAGTTTGCAAATTAAGATTCCCTGCTATCCATGCTAGTGAATAATTGCTTAATCCTCCTCCGCCAACGTTGTCATAGTGTTCACCATTAAGACTGGCTGTTAACACATCCACTTCTTTATTGGTGACGCTTAACGTCGCATTTTCTTTGTCTTGAAATTTCTTTGTATCGCAAGAAAGTTGAAGGGATAGATTGTTGCCTCTTGTGCGAACCACGGAATAACTGCCGAAAAGGCTGGCGATATCGGCCGATCCTGTAGCTTGCAAGCTTGCAAAATCTTGCCCAAGTTCATAGGTCAAGTTACTGTAGGCTGCGCCGGCTTTTGTCCTGCCCCACAGCATTTGATACGAGGCGCGTGCATAGTTAAGCCCGGAGCCGGAAGTAAGTGCGCGAATCGAGGCAACGTCTCCAAATCCCGCAGGGTTACTAAAATTAACCGTCGCGCCGAGGCGATTTGCGCCAGTATAAAAATTACCTGCATTATCTACATCAACGCTTCCTGTAACTTGCTGTTCCGGTGTGATATTAACGTTCAAATCGGACAAGCCACTTGAAGTGCCCGGCATCAAAGTTGATTTGATTTTCACGCCGGGAATATCAGAAAGCAGCAGTAGACGACTTTCAAGCGGTGGATAAGAAATCAAGTCGCCATTTTTCAGGCCACTCAAAATTTTGTTAACCAGATTGTCCGAAAGATTAGTTTGATTTTGCAGTGTGATATTTCCGTAACGTCCTTCAATTACGACAATAGTGACTACACCGTCATTAATGTCCTGGGGTGGCAAATAGGCTTGTGCAACAAAGTAACCATTGAGATGATAAAACTCCGTGATCAACAGAGCCAATCCGCGCAAATCCGCAAGAGAAACTTTGCTTCCCGGTTTAAAACCGGTGATTGCGAGCAACTCAGTTTCAGAGTAAGCCTGTGACCCCGCAATTTTTAAACGCTTAACAATTATTTTTTCACGATCTGCGCTAGAAATTACCGGAGTTTTGTTTTGCTCAATAGTAACTTCCGGTGCAACTTTTTGCTGGGTAGGAGCCGGTGGAATTTCTTGCATCTGGCTGGCTGCATTGGGTGGTTGAGCAGACCAAACACCATGACTCACTACTAGCAATATATACGGCCAATATTTATTTTTCAGGATGTGCATTATGTGATCCATTAATCAAAGTGATTTTTCATGGGGCACACTGCCTGCAAGTGATTTATTCGTCAGTGTCTTTGCGTACAAAGCGCTGGGTGGGCACGGTGCTGAGCAAGAGACTAGAGGTACGGAGGATATCGGTGTATTGTCGAGCGTGCGCACAGTAGTACCGATCAACACGAAGTGGCTTTAATGCCGCGAAAATAAAATTCGCTTACTGCACGAGCCTCTTAAATCAAAGCTCTTCTACGGCAAAAATTCGCCGATGTTCACGAATCGCATATCGGTCTGTCATGCCGGCAATATAATCGGCCACAGAGCGTGCGTGCTCCAATTCCGCAGCTTGCAGAAACTGGGGGGGGAGTAGTCGGCGATCTTCCATGAAGGCATTAAAAAGTTCACTGATAATGCGGTGAGCTTTGGCACTCATTCTCATTACCCGATAGTGGCGATATAAATGATTGCGCAAAAATATTTTAAGTTCCCGGTTTTGTTCTAGTATTGGCTCGCTGAACGCAACCAGTGCGGGCGCTTTGCGCACATCGCTAACATCCTTAAGAATTTGTGCCGCGATATTTTTCTCGGTTTGATTTATTACATCGCTGACCAGTGTGTTTATCATGCGTCTGATGGTTTCGTGTATGACGCGTCGTTCTGCCAGTGCAGGATAGGTTTCACGCACTTCATTTAAGTGTTTCGAAAATAACTGCACCGAGGCGAGTTGTTCCAGTGTGATTAAACCTGAGCGTAGCCCATCATCCACATCGTGATTGTTGTAGGCGATTTCGTCAGCCAGATTGGCAATTTGTGCTTCCAGTGTGGGACGTTGGTTGTTGAGAAATCTGCTGCCGATTTCGCCCAAAAGAGCCGCATTTTCCATTGAGCAATGTTTTAATATGCCCTCCCTTGTTTCGTAGCAAAGATTTAGGCCGTCAAAATTGGCATAACGCTCTTCCAGTACATCAACTACTCGCAAAGACTGCAAATTGTGTTCAAAGCCGCCATGATCCTTCATGCAGGTATTAAGTGCTTCTTGCCCGGCATGTCCGAAAGGTGTGTGGCCAAGATCGTGCGCCAATGAAATTGCCTCAACGAGATCCTCGTTTAACATTAATCGCCTTGCGATTGAGCGTCCGATTTGTGCTACTTCAATGCTGTGAGTTAACCGGGTACGAAACAAGTCACCTTCGTGATTCACGAAAACCTGAGTTTTATATTCCAAGCGGCGAAAAGCACTGGAGTGAATAATGCGATCTCGGTCACGCTGAAATTCACTTCTGCCCGGCGGCGCATCCTCATGAACTTTGCGCCCCCGAGAAAGGTGGGGAATCGCGGCGTAAGGGGCGAACTGAAAGTTAAGCACTGCAAGCGACCAAGGTTTGCTTAAGTAAATCGGCGGGAATATTATCCGTGATGACGGCCTCTCCCAGCGCTTTTAACAAAATGAAACGTATCTTGCCGTCGGCCACTTTTTTATCCAGTCCCATAAGTTGTATATATTTTTCAGTTTCCAAGTGCGGGCCCGCAATTGGTAATCCGGCCGCTTTAAAAATATTTTTTGTGCGTTCGATATCTTGCACTGATAGCCATCCTAGTCTTTCGGACAAATCAGCAGCCATGATTGTTCCCGCTGCTACAGCTTCGCCGTGCAGCCAGACACCGTATCCCATAGCATTTTCTATCGCGTGTCCAAAAGTATGACCCAGATTCAACAGGGCACGCTCACCGCTTTCCCTCTCATCGTTGCCGACGACTTCGGCTTTGTTTTGGCAGCTTCGCACAATTGCATATTGCAGTGCCTCTGCGTCACGCTGTAACAGCTTATCGATGTTTAACTCCAGCCATTCCAGGAATGGTAAATCGCGAATTAAGCCATATTTGATGACCTCGGCTATTCCTGCACGCAATTCTTTGTCGGAAAGCGTATTCAAGGTGGCGACATCGGCTATCACGACTTGCGGCTGATAGAATGCGCCTATCATATTTTTGCCGAGAGGATGGTTGATGCCGGTCTTGCCGCCCACTGATGAGTCCACCTGAGCTAGTAATGTAGTGGGAATCTGAATGAAAGGAACCCCGCGCAAATAAGTCGCTGCGGCAAAGCCGGTCAAGTCTCCAATTACTCCCCCGCCCAACGCAATCAGAGGCGTTGTTCGTTCACATCGATTGGAAAGTAATGCTTCAAAGATTGTATTGAGGGAGTCAGAGTTTTTGAATTGCTCACCGTCAGGCAGGATGATGGACTGAACTTGAATGCCAATCTTGGTTAATGTGTTCGTTAACTTTTCCAAATACAAAGGGGCGACAGTTGTATTGCTGACGATTGCTACCCGTTTATGCGGAATGTGTTTTATCAGTAACTCAGGGTTCCCAAGTAAATCTTGGCCAATATGAATTTGGTAACTTCTTTCAGCCAGCCCAACGTTTAATGTTTGCATGTTATGTTTTGGCGACAATTGGGATTCAGGTGGGTTTAATTTTTTTACCAGTCTGGCAATAAGTATTTGCACACTTTGTTTGCCTGTATGTACGATGTGATCGGCAACGCCGGCATAAAGCGAATCACGTTGTTCAAATAACTCTTGCAGTTTGGCTCGCGGATTTGTGGTTTGTAGCAAAGGACGATTGTGATCGTTGCGAGTCCGTTGCCATAAATCGTTTATTCCGCTCTTCAAATATATGACTACTCCATTTTGCTTTAATAAATCACGGTTATCAGGCTTTAGCACTGCACCACCGCCGGTTGCGAGAACGATGTTGTCGAGCTTGGTCAGGTCTCGGATGACAGTGCTCTCGCGCTGACGAAAGCCCTCTTCGCCTTCAACATCAAATATATGAGATATTTTAACACCCGTGCGTTTCTGAATCTCTTCATCACAGTCGATGAAAGTCTTGCCCAGTTGCCGGGCCAGCATTTTGCCGACGGTCGTTTTACCAGCTCCCATCATTCCAACTAATATGATGTTTCCAGAAGGGCGCTTGAATTGCGTTATATTGATAATTGTCATGAGGAGGAATTGTAGCGGAAATAGGTTCCCGTAAGCATTCTTGGCGAACAAACGCCAAAAGCTGTTGTAACTTAAACCATACCCGCAAATAATTAATTCAAGTTTAGGCTGTCTTTTAAAATCTTGGGAGTAATAAACACTAACAGCTCATTTTTTGCATCGGCTTTAATATCGTTTTTAAACAGCCAGCCTATAAGTGGAATGTCTCCCAACAACGGCACTTTGGAGACTGTATCCGCAGTGTCCTGAGTGTAGATGCCACCGATAACCACGGTTCCCCCATTGTCGACTAATACGGTTGTCGTCACTTGTTTACTGTTAATACTCGGGATTCCGCCATAGAGACTACCAACAGAATTTTGAGTCAAGTCCAAATTCATTGACACTCTGTCATCTGGAGTAATCTTGGGCGTTACTGTCAGACTAAGTGTGGCATCTTTGAAAGCAACCGACGGTCCGGTTGTTGCGCTACCGGCTAAAGTGTAGGGTATCTCTACCCCGGACTTTATCGTGGCCGGCGTTGAGTCGCCTGTCATTACGCGCGGACTGGCAATTGATTTTGTTGTTCCATCGACTTCCGATGCATTCAATTCCAAACTTAGCGTTTTGGTAGCAAGCGCATCAAACAATGATAAATTTACGCTTCCCCCCTGACCGGATACAAATCCGGTATTGTTGACACCTGCTGCGGTGACAAGAACATTATTCCCTCCCCCGTTAATCGGAACACCCGCACCCGCAGCTACCGCAGGACCCGAATAACCCAATTTACCGCCAAGCTGCGCATTGTATGAAGTCGTGGCCTGAACAAACCTTGCTTCAATCAGCACCTGTCGAACCGGAATATCCAGCTTCTTGATGATTTCACGAACCTGAGACAAGCGAGTAAGTGTTGCCGTAACATACATCGTGTTCGTCCGGGCATCGAATGCTACATTCTCGCCAGTCCCTTTGTTTATATCCGAATTTGTATCGCCTGCATTTGCTGCAGCCTGCTTCTGGTAACCCACAAGTACGTTTTTTACATCTGCCACTTTCGCATAGCTCAGAGGAAACGCTTCCGTCTGGAGGGGTTCCAAATCGCTGATCACTTTTTGAGAGGTGAGAGCTTCTTTTTGTCTGGCCGTGATTTCATCGCGCGGGGCAACCATGATGACGTTACCCTCTTTTTGTTGAAGCAAACCCCGTGAATCAAGAATAATTTGCAACGCTTGATCCCAGGGAACCTCTTTTAACCGCAGGGTTAGATTACCGCTGACAGTATCGCTAATTACCACATTCAGATTGGTAAAGTCGGCAATGACATTTAACGCTTCTCGTGTGGAAATATTTTGGAAATTCAGACTTAATTTCTCCCCGGAATATGTATAACGGCTTCCTTTAATTAATTTATTGGGATCTTCAACAACCGGCTTAACCTCAATAATAAATTTATTATCGGTTTGATAAGCGGCATATTCCCAGAGGCCCTTGGGTTCAATAATGATACGAGTACTGTCACCCTGGGTAATCGCATCGAACATTTGCACGGGAGTACCAAAGTCTGTCACATCCAATTTGCGCTGCAAGTTTTTTGGCAAACTGGTTTTTGCAAAGTCCACAACCAGCGTCTTTCCCTGTTGTTTTATGTCAATGCCGATGTCGGAGTCCGAGAGGTCAATTTGTATTCGCCCTTCTCCATTTTTTCCGCGCCTGAAGTCTACATCGCGCAAGCTGTGAATTTGATTGCCTGGCTTTGCTTCGGCAAAACGCGTTGCGGCAACTGGCTCGGTACCGGTTGTTGCTGCTTTTCCATGCAGGGTAATAAGTACTGTGTTGCCGTCTGTCTGAGTTTCATAGCTCAGCATCTGATTCAGATTTATAACGAATCTTGTACGGTGTCCTACTTGAACAATATTTATGCCCCGCAATTCCCTTTCGCCAAATTGCAGGGTGGTTTTACCTGAGTCATTCACTGTATTTGAAAAATCAAATGCAATACGGGGTGGAGAATTGACAGTAAATGCGGCAGGTTGAGCGGTTACAACATCTTTCAAACCAACTTTAATCACAATTTTCCCGCCCGCTTCAGGTGTGGCAGTAATTGTTTGGATACTATTACCCTGCTCCGGTGAGACATCCGCCAGAGCATTCAATGCCCATATTGAAGTTACCACAACAACCCAATAAAAAGCTTTTCTGGCCAAGTCAATAAATAGTTTCATACGTGTGCTCCTGATTACTCAACCAACTGCAAAGTGCTTTCGCGTTCAGACCAATCGCCGGCACTATCCTGCACCATTTCTTTAATTTTGATTTCAGAATCTGTTACTGAAATAACCTTGCCGAAATTCATTCCCACATAGTTGCCGGCTTTTATTCGATGAAGCTTGCCATCACTGGATCGTATTACTGCATAACCGACATTTGAGCGCTGGAGATAACCGACCATTTTTAAACTTTCAATCGGGAACTCTTCCAGTTCTTCTCTCGGACGATCCAAGTTGGGTTGATTTAGACCGGAATGGTTTGTAAATTTTATATCCACCTTGCGCGGTTTAAACGGATCCGAAATGGCCGTGGAGTTGTCGTAAGTAAAAGATTCGTAAGGGCTGATTTCCGGGGGTGGCGGCACTTTGCCACGCATATCTGCTCCGGAGTCCCTCACAAAATTGCGCAAATCCTGAAACTCCTCGCCGCCACATCCTGCGAGTGTCAGCGTTGCGAATATTATTACAACGGCAGACTTCATTTCTTTGCGCCTGCCAGTTTTGTTGATTTTTGTGCCGCCAACTCATCCTCATCAAGGTAACGGTATGTTTTAGCCGTTGCGTCCATGCTTAGCCCCCCCCCCGGGAACTGGAGAAATGCTTATATCATTTAACGTTACGATTCGTGACAATTGAGAAATATCACTACTGAATTTACCTAGGTCGTCATAATTTCCTGTTACTCGAATCGAAATAGGTTGTTCAGTGAATACACCAGATGCCACCTCCGGACTTGGGCGAAAAAGATCAAATTGCAATCCGCGTCCCAATCCGGCCTGATTTATATCTGTCAATAACGCATCCATTTCGGACTTGCTTGGTAACTGTTTCAAAAGTGCGCCGAAAGACAGTTGAGTTTCTATCAATTGTTTTTTTATAATATCCAGATTAATAGCTTCTCTTTTCTTGATTAAGAAAGTATCCCTCAGTTTAAGTTCTTTCTCTTTCACCTCAAGCAGGCTTGACCACTGCCTTTGCCAGTCAACTATTGCACCAATCAGCACTACTGCCAAAAAAATGGCCACAAAAGCCCCGATCTTAATGAACCACGGCCAACTTCCGGGAGTTTTTGGGTCAACATTTTTTAGTTCTTCCAATAGATTCATGTTCCCCCCTGTTCTTTTGAAACAGCCGGTTTGGATGGGATTACGGGAACAACCGCTTCTTGCTTGGTCAGATTAAAGTTCAAAGAAAACTCACTGAGTCGTGTTCCTGCCGTTGTTGACGCATGTATATCTACCAGCGTTGGCGAATTCATCCATTTCGAATCTTCGATTGCACGCATTAATGTCGATACTCGGGCATTGGATTGTGCGTAACCAATGATGCTGATTTTATCTCCAGTCTGTTTCAGGCTTCGCAAATACACCCCGTCCGGAATTATTCGCAGCATCTGATCCAGTAAATGAACAATGTTTGAACGAGTACTTTGCAAATTCTCAACAACGGTTTTTCTTGCCAACAATGATTCGGTTTGCTCTCGAAGCTTTTTAATTTCAACTATTTGTTTGTCAAGGATAACGATTTGCTGGGTTAGATACTCATTGCGGCGTTCTTGATACGAAATTTGCGAATCAATTGCCATGTGTACAAAACCAATAATCAATATTCCGGCGAACAAGGAAATCCCGCTAAAAATAGCGAATTGCAATTGTTTCGCTCGTCTTTTCTCGGCGCGATGGGGAAGTAAATTTATACGTATCATGACGGGTCGAACCTTCGCATTGCCAAGCCACATGCGATCATTAGTGCAGGAGCATCCGCTTGCAGTTGCCTCGGCCTGATTTTGCCCGACAGGGACATTTGTGCGAACGGATTTGCCAGCAACGTACTTATTTGTGTACGCGAGGCAACTGTTTCATCAAGGCCGGGCAATGATGCACATCCGCCTGCCAAAACGATGTAATTGACCTCATTGTATTGAGTAGAGGTGAAGAAAAATTGCAAAGCCCGTGTTATTTCGGTCGCTACGTTTTCACGAAAAGGGTTAAGCACCTCACTTTGATAATTATCAGGCAGCCCGCCATTACGCTTGGCATTTTCAGCATCCTGAACAGACAGACCAAATGAATTTTGAATAATCTGAGTAAGTTGCGCCCCTCCGATTTGTTGGTCACGCGCATAGATGGACTGATTGTTTCGAATCACGTTTACATTCATCACGGTTGCCCCGATGTCGATCAATGCAACGCATTGGTCAGTCGCATCGCCGGGTAAATGAGTTCGAATTTGCTCAAATGCGGCTTCAGAAGCATAGGGTTCCACATCAACGATAATAGTTTTAAGGCCGGCAGCTTGTGCTGCTGCTACTCGATCTTCAACATTTGCTTTTCGCGAAGCCGCCAATAAAACTTCTATCTCTTGCGGATTGGACGGGGCAGGTCCGATAACTTGAAAATCCAAATTCACTTCTTCAAGGGCAAAAGGAATATATTGATTGGCTTCAACCTCAACTTGAGCTTCCAGTTCATCGTCACGAAGTCCGCTTGGCAATAATATTTTTTTCGTAATGACTGCGGCAGCGGGTAATGCCAGGCTAATGTTTCTAACTCGTGTCCCCATTCGCTTCCAGGCGCGGCGCAGAGTATCGGAAACCGCATCCAGATCATTTATATTCCCGTCTGTTACGGCATCCTGAGGTAACGCTTCAATTATATAGCGTTCAACTATATAACCCGCATTCTTTGCGGCTTCGCTTAATTCCACCATCTTGACTGAAGACGAACTGATATCCACCCCGATTAAAGGCGGTGTAGAGGTGCTTAGAAAATCCAAAGGAATATCAAAATTTCCTTTAATCATATATAGGTTAGAAGTTTTTCACACAAAATGGTTTAAATCCTAGCAATAACCTCTAATAGTGTAAAGCTAATTATATAAGCTTATATCTCTAGCCCAGAGTCGATATAATTGAAAAAGGTTATATATATATTTTAGACATGACATCTCGTTGGTGGTTTATTCCTGCACTTTCTGTTTTCGCCTTGCCAATATTCTTTGTACTATTGGTTGTTTTTGCGGCTGTTCTGACTTATCCGACGTTGCCTTCGCTGGAGTCTTTAACTGATTATCGTCCCAAAATTCCATTGCGCGTTTTTAGTGCAGAGGGAATATTAATTGGTGAGTTTGGCCAAGAGCGCCGAGAATTAATCAACATCGGCGATGTTCCGGAGAGGATGAAAAAGGCAATTTTGGCAGCGGAAGATGATCGCTTTTACGAACACGGAGGGGTTGATTATATTGGTGCAGTGCGTGCCGCGCTTTCCAATATTGCGTCAGGAAGTAAACGGCAGGGTTCGTCGACAATTACGATGCAAGTCGCGCGGAATTTTTTTCTTTCTTCAGAAAAAGCGTGGACACGAAAATTTAATGAGGTGTTACTTGCTTTTAAGATTGAACACAATCTGAGCAAAGATGAAATATTGGAGCTTTATATTAATCAGATCTATTTGGGTCAAAGGGCCTATGGATTTGCAGCTGCGGCACAAGCCTATTATGGCAAGCCGCTTAGTCAACTTTCGCTCGCTGAAACCGCCATGTTGGCAGGCTTGCCCAAAGCCCCATCTTCATTTAATCCCGTAGTGAACCCCAGCCGGGCCAAACTACGCCAGACATATGTGCTACGGCGTATGCACGAGTTGGGCTTTATTACGACGGCTGAATTTGAGGCGGCCCAACAGGAGCCGTTCACTGCGAAACACAGTAATCAGGAGTTTTCTGTCAAGGCAGACTATCTTGCCGAGATGGTCCGTCAAGTGATGTATGAGCGTTATCAGGATGATGTTTATACGCAGGGTTACAAAGTCTACACCACGATTCGTGAAAAAGATCAAGCTGCGGCGTACGCGGCGGTTCGTAACGGTGTTCAGGAATATGACAGTCGGCATGGTTACAGAGGCCCGGAGGGCTATATTAACTTGCAAAATGACAAAAGTGAGGAGTCTCTTGAAGAGGCTTTGCAAGATGTTTCCGAGAGTGACGACTTGATTCCGGCAGTCGTTCTATCTGCTAACTCCAAAGAGCTAAAGGCTTATGCGAAGGGCGGGTTGACGATTAACATTAGCGGCGATGGTTTACGTTTTGTTCAACGTGCACTTGGCGACAAGCTCGCTTTGAATCAGAGAATTCGGGAGGGCTCCTTAATTCGAGTCCAAAAAAACACCAAAGGAGATTGGCAAGTCACACAAATTCCTCAAGTTGATTCCGCTTTTGTTTCCGGCAACCCGCACAATGGAGAAATTTATTCGCTAATTGGGGGATTTGATTTTAATCACAACCAATTTAATCACGTTACTCAAGCTTGGCGTCAACCAGGTTCGGGAATCAAGCCGTTCATTTACTCGGCAGCACTTGAAAAAGGATTTACGCCAGCATCTATAATCAACGATGCGCCTTTGGTTTTTGATGCGTCTCAAACAGGCGATCAACCTTGGCAACCAAAAAATTTCGAAGACAAATTCGAAGGCCCGATGCGAATGCGCCAAGGATTGGTTAAATCAAAAAACCTTGTTTCCATCCGTATTTTGCAGGCTATTACACCCGAGTATGCGCAAGACTACATTACCAAATTCGGCTTCGATAAAGATAAACATCCCCCTTACCTAACAATGGCATTAGGAGCCGGCTCGGTTACTCCCCTACAACTTTTAGGTGGATATTCTGTCTTTGCGAATGGTGGATACCGCGTTTTTCCGTATTTTATTCAACGTATAGAAGATGATCAGGGAACGGTCCTCAGCCAGGCTACTCCTGTCGCGGCAGGGGAAGGTGCGGAGCAAGTCATTGATGTACGAAACGCATACACTATGGTTAGCATGATGCAAGATGTCGTTCGGCACGGCACAGCTACCCGTGCTTTGTCCCTGGGCCGACAAGATCTTGCGGGAAAAACAGGAACGACGAGTGACTCGATGGACGCATGGTTTTGCGGATTTCAGCCAACTGTGGTCGCCATTTCGTGGATCGGTTTTGATATTCCCCGCAGTCTCGGAGACCATGAAACTGGCGGTGGTGCAGCACTGCCAATGTGGATAAGTTATATGGAAAAAGTTCTTAAAGATGTTCCGCAGGCAGTCTATACAATGCCGGAAAACATGGTGGCAGCACGTATTAATGATGGCGGGTTGCGAGATCCGGATGGAGGCAGGATTGAATATTTCTATCAGGAAAATTTACCTCCTGCAGTTGGTGAAGCGTTGCCCGGAGAAAGTGGCGAACGTATAGATTCAGTAAAAGACCAGCTTTTCTAACTTCCGCGTATAAAATGAGTAAACCCCATTCACAACGCCGCAACCTGATGCGGGAACAACTTGCGCACGATGCAGCCCGTTTGATTGCAGAAGACGGCATTGTTGATTTTGCTTTTGCCAAGCGCAAAGCGGCTCGTCAAATGGGCGCGTCCGATACTCAGCATTTACCCAGCAACCAGGAAGTGGGAGAAGCCTTGCATAGCTATCGAGCGTTATTCCAGCACGAAAGTCATCCGGCTATTTTGTTTCAACTCAGGGAAGAGGCACTTGCCACGATGCGCCTGTTGGCTGAGTTTAGACCCTACCTTACCGGCTCAGTGTTGAGCGGTGCGGCAGGCGAACGTTCCGATATTAACCTCATGCTGTTCAGCGATGATTCCAAAGCAGTGTTGCTGTTTCTGCTTAAGAACAATCTGGAATTTGAAGATGGAGAATGGAGAGTACGTTTGGGAGGGCATGAAGAAAATGTACCAAGTTACACCCTGACCGGTGAATTCGGTACCCGGATACACATTGTCGTTTTACCCGAAAACGCCCGTCATAGCGGTGGTCGTCATCCGGAAAGGCATGCAGATATTGCGGCAGTGGAGGCGATGCTGGCGAGTTGAATCATATCAGATATGTTCGTTCTTCACCCTCGCTATCAACCAATTGGAATATAACAACAATTAGTAAAAGAACATGCTTTGGAAGGCAACTGTATAACCACTTAAGCTTAAGTTTAACGCGTCACCGTTGGCATAGTTTGTTACTGCATTATTTAGTGTACTAAATTGGCCGGCTATCTCGAATGATACGCTTTTTGAAATATCCTTTATTAAGACGACTCCAACATCATAGCTGCTGTATGCGGTAGATTGATCTTGGTTGTTGTAACTGCCCCCCACAGAAGAAGCGCGAAAATAAGGGCGCAACTTTGTCGCGTCGCTGATTCGATCTTCAAAGCCAAATGCCAATGAGGCAATCGAAACATTTGGTATAGCAACTGAATTAGCCGAATAGCCTCCGTAAGCGTACTCAAAATTAGCGAAAGCGCTTCCTATAAAAACAGGAACACTTATTGTCGAGCCGATCCGTAGGGTTGCAGAGGCATAGCCTATTGAACCGCTCACACCACTTGAGGTAACAAAATTGACGGTTTTGATTGCAGTTGGAGGTGCATTCAACGGTGAGGCAGGTGAGAATATTCCGTAAACTACTGTTCCAATACCTCTTTGCGCTTTATCAGTCAACGCGTACTGAATGCCTATCTCAGGAACTGTTGCGCCTTGCCACTGGGTGTTATTGACAACTGTGTAATCTAATTCTTGAGTTGTGTTTTGGTATAAGTCATAGCTGATAGATAAATTTATCTTGTCGGTGACACCAAAATGATAAGTGGTTGCCAGGCTGTTTTGTGTAATCTGCCCACTTAATGAAGTACTCGTCGTGCCAGCGGTGTATGTTCCGCTTGGTGATGCCCCCATGAGGGAGTATGTAAGATCAACTCTGGTTTCACCTTCGTGTAGTGAATCAGTAACGCCAGTATTGTTTGCCGCGTTGGCAACAGAGGAAATAAATAAAACTGTAATCATTAAGCCGGACAAATACAACAATTTTAATTGGCTCATAGTTGTTTATTCGTGTTGGTTATCCGATACAAAATCCGGCAAAAGCTTTAACGGTAAGATATTTGGATTATTGATCGAAGTAATTGGGTGGAACTGGCATTCCCAATTCAAATATACTGTGTGAATTTAAATACATAACGGCTGGAATATTGAGAGTAGTATCCAGCTTTGCTCCTTTCATATTAGCCCCCTGAAAGGTAGCATCCCTAATATCAGTATAAAACAAGCTCGCTTCACAGATGTGTGAGTTGACCAGATTAGCCTTGATCGCGTTGGTGAAATTTATTGCAGCATGATCCAAATTGGCACCCTCCAAATTTGTTTTGTACAAGATTGCGTTATTTAGAGAGGAGTTTGAGAGATTTGCGCCCCTCATTTCCGCACCTTTTAGATCTACATAATCCAGATTTAAACCCGAAAGATCGAAGCCATTGAGTTCCGCATCACGCAAATCCACTAAGCCATCGGAGGTTTTCGTCAATTTATTTTTGTTATTGGTCAAAGTATCTCTGGCAGCGGAAGGATTCTTACCCAAAAGAACAATAAGTTGATTTTTGGTGTACGAAGTACCTTTAGCAGGTTTTTCCGAATAACTATTTTTCTCCAGTTTACTCAAGGAGGTCTGATCAATTAACACACGTGTTTTCCAGATAACACATGAACTGGCGGACAGAGCAGACTTGGGGGGAGTATTTAATTTTTCGGTCAGATTGTTTTCGGGTGCGGCATCCCCGGCATAAGCATGAGGGAAGGATATCAACCCCGCCGATGCGAGCAACATTAAACAAGCAGCTAATTTTTTCCCCATGTGCACTCCACGAAAAACACTAAAGTTAAATTGTGTCCGACAAAGACGGTGACTTATAAGGTGCGCTCCTCAAAGAAGCCGGTAAAACCGTTTGCCACCTGAAGGCAGCAAAAGCTTGCTATATGATGCTCTTTGTTATCAATCGTCGCCTTACGCCATCTTTTTTAACCATCTGGCGGCATCTATCGCAAAGTAAGTCAATATTCCGTCAGCTCCGGCACGCTTAAATGCCAGCAACGATTCCAGCACGCAAGCTTCTTCATTCAACCAGCCGTTCAGCGCTGCCGCCTTGAGCATGGCATATTCGCCACTGACTTGATAAACGAAAGTGGGCGCCTTGAATTCGTCTTTTACGCGACGCACAATGTCCAGATAAGGCATGCCGGGTTTGACCATCACCATATCTGCACCTTCTTGCAAATCGAGACCTACTTCCCATAGTGCCTCATCGGAATTGGCGGGGTCCATCTGGTAGGTGTATTTATTGCCCTTGCCTAGGTTGCCGCTGGAACCGACAGCGTCGCGGAACGGACCGTAGAAACTGGAGGCGTATTTAGCGGAGTAGGCCATAATGCGTGTGTGGATATGTTGGTTGGCATCCAGAGCCACCCGCACAGCACTGATGCGACCATCCATCATGTCGGATGGGGCAACGATATCTGCGCCGGCTGCGGCATGGCACTGAGCCTGTTTAGTGAGCACCGCAATGGTTTCATCGTTGAGAACGTAGCCGCTATCGTCAATCAAGCCATCCTGTCCGTGGCTTGTGTAGGGGTCAAGGGCAATATCGGTCATTATGCCGAGTTCGGGGAAACGTTTTTTTAGCTCGGCAACTACGCGCGGCACCAGTCCCTTGGGATTGTATGCTTCACGCGCATCCAGACTTTTGAGCGGGGTATCGATTACCGGAAAGATTGCCATCACGGGAATACCCAGCTTTACACATTGCTCGGCATCCGCCAGCAACAAGTCCAAAGTTTTGCGCTGTACACCCGGCATGGACTTCACATCTTCAACTTGATTACTGCCTTCCAGCACAAAAACAGGGTAGATAAAGTCCGCAGGAGTGAGTATGTGCTCCCGCATCAAGTCGCGTGAAAAGCGGTCATGGCGCATCCGGCGCATGCGTTTATGTGGATATTGTCCGAGTGTTTGCATTGCCTATCCTAAAAATATTTCAAAATTTAATGAACTTTTTTCAGTTTAGCCCGTCTGAGCATACAGATGATGTGAGTCATCTCCTGTTTCTCCTCCCTGAGCAGGTGTCTTAACCCCTAATAGTTAAGACTTTGCCTCTGAGCCTCCCCCTTTGGTTCAGAGGCATTTTTTTGTCCTAAAATCCCAATACCTTCACTATCCAGCGCCGTTCTTAAAAAAACCGTAAAGCGAGTTAGCCCCCTCCTGAAACGGGACTGAGGGAGTTTTCGATGCTACTAAGCCAGAAGACCCGCTCACCCAACCTCGCTACCCCCATGCCATTTGCCAGAAGGAGCAACACAGGGGCGGAGCCAAATATGTCTGAATTTGCGAGTTTCATTTATTTTGCTGGTACTGTCAGAAAGCTCGCTATGACTAATAGCGGACACCATGGTTTTCAATCGTTGAATGATAAAACCGTGATCCCCAAATATTCAGTGCAGAGCTGGCTAAATTACCGTCTTCACAATTGGCGTAGTTTATCAGATGGCCAGCCCATCATTAATCACATTTTGCACCGGGCATATTTATTGTGATCAGTCACATTTGCTTATGCTCGGTTGAATTTAGAAATTTAGTTTTATTGCTTCTAATTTCATACCAAGACGGGCAGAAACCGAACTGTCGTCAACGTAAATCAGAAATGAACCGATTACGGTAACACATAGCCGTCATGCCCAGCCATCATCATCCCTAAACACCCTTATTAATACGATGATTATGGCACCCACCCCAAAGAGGTGGATATAGCCACCCATTCTATGGGCAGTAATAATTCCCAGAAACCACAAGGTAAGCATAGAAACAGCTACGACAATTAGAAACTTGTTAAATGCCATAAATAATCCTTCAAAATCAAATCCGCTATCGCTTCAATTCGGCTATGAATAATTAATTAAAGTTAAGCCATGCAAATACAAAATATTTTCATACTCCTGTGCAACCATTTTCCAATCGCGTTCAAATCTTGGAGGCAATTTTGTTCTTTGCAACTGACTATTAATTGCGTTTACCCACTCCTCAATTGGGGCTTCAAGAGGCAACGCAATCCCTGACTCTGTTGAGACATCAACAACTGCCCCGCAAGCTTTGGAAATAACGACAGGAACTTGGGCTGCCATAGCCTCAGATATAACCATGCCATAAGGCTCCGATCTCGCAGGATGAATCAATACATCGAATTCGGTGAAGTCAACATCATCTCCCCAGTTCTTCAAGAAATAGCCCCCGAGATCCCAGTTTGCAAACAAATGTTTGACATCTTGCGGATCAGGTCCTTTTACGATGAAAAGCAGATCGGGACGAATGTGACGCAACTTTTCAACTATCGCAATAGCAAGTACCAGCCCCTTTCGTTTCCATTCTTTCCCAACAAATCCTATTACTCCGCCACTCGAAGATATTGTGCGAGTGTCTCTGATTGGATATGAATCAACACCTGGCGCAATAGGTTCGGTTAGTTTATGAGCAAACTCTGGATAATATTCAGTCAGGCGCTGTTTTGTCATTTGCGAATTTGGAACAATGTATTTGGCGACGGAAAGTTCGCGCCTTTCTAAATACAGATTCATCGCAATTCGTAGCGAAATTAACTGCCACCATGGCTTTTCGCGTACGGCCGCGAAAATTGAGCCATGAAAAGTTGTTATGTCGTGATGACTAATTCGCTCATGACTGTTAATAATCGTGTCTTTTTGCGGGTTTTCTTCAAGCCAATTTTTCAAGCGCCGATCAAAGCGAAATGCCGAAAGCCAACGTGGACGATGTGCAATTTCCCCCAGTTCGTATACTGCGATGCCATCTGGTTTATTCACATGACAACGTTCGCAGACAACAGTAATCCGGTGCCCAAGTTTTTGGAGTTGTACAGTAAGTTCCCATACATATCGTTCCATGCCTCCAACAGGACCATATTGCCGAACGACATGAAGCAAGTGTAGTTTTTGTTGAAACGGTTCGCGTGATTTCAAAGTATGGTGTTCTTTTATGCCTTATCCAAACAAATGCTACCCCAACAATTTTACAAGACGCTTGAAAGTTACAATTATTTACCCGCTTTTACTTGTAATGTGTTGATTAACGGGAAGTGAGTATCGTGCGTGACAAATAAAGCGATCTGTAAGACTGCATAATGGGGGGTATAGGTGGATATCAGAAATTGGCATACAGCCAGCAACTGCCAATTTCAGCTTTGTTTAGCGCATTGTCACAAGCCCCGCTTGTCAGGGCGGAACAAATCAGGGGAGGAGTTGAATGCTCCAGCTGTTTAAATCAGAATTTGCGCGTTTCAGTTATTCTTCCGGTACGGCGAACCAACTCGCTATTACCGCTTCGGCCTCTTCTGTACCTTGTTTCTTCAAACTGGAAAAAAGTTGTACCGTACAAAAGGGGAAGTGCTCTTTCAAGTATGCGGTTACTTCGCGTAAGGTTTTGGTGGCTTGTTGACGACTTAATTTATCTGATTTGGTCAGCAGAATATGTACTGATTTGCCCGTTACGGAAAACCACTCCAGCATTTGTTCGTCCAGCGGGGTCAGGGGATGACGGGAGTCCATAATGATTACCAAGCCACACAAAGCCTCGCGTGTTTGTAAATATTCATTTAACAGGGCTTCCCAGTGTTGTTGTACGTCCGGCGGCACTTTGGCATAGCCGTAGCCGGGCAGATCGACAAGAAAATTGTCGTTACCCAGGGAAAAATAGTTGAGGTGCTGGGTGCGTCCAGGTGTCTTGCTGGTATAGGCGAGTCGCACATGGTTGGCAAGTGTGTTGATAGCACTTGATTTGCCCGCGTTGGAACGCCCCACGAAAGCGACTTCCCTGCCGCCGTGCAGAGGCAAGTCTTTTATGTGATTGACCGTGGTGAAGAAAGCCGCTTGCGAAAATAAGCCCATTACTTCCAAGCCGCGAAGATTTTGTCGGCGGCGGCGATGGTCGCGGCAATGTCGGCATCGGTATGTGCGGCAGAAACGAAGCCCGCCTCAAATGCGGATGGCGCAAGGTAGACTCCTTCATTCAGCATGGCATGGAAGAAGCGGTTGAACGCTTCTTTGTCGCATTGCATTACTTCTGCATAACTGGTTGGCAAAGTCTTGCTGAAATACAGACCGAACATACCGCCCACAGATTGTGCACAGAATGAAATACCGTGTTTCTTTGCTGCTGCAGTTAGTCCGGTGGTAAGTTGTGTCGCCAATTGAGACAAGCGTTCGTAGAAGCCGGGGGCTTGTACTAGTTTCAATGTAGCCAAACCCGCTGCCACCGCTACCGGATTACCGGACAGCGTGCCAGCTTGATACACCGAACCCAGCGGGGCGAGGCATTGCATGATGTCGCGACGTCCGCCGAATGCCGCAGCAGGCAGCCCGCCGCCCATGACTTTACCCAGAGTGACCAGATCAGGTTTGATACCGTAATAACCCTGCGCACCTTGTAGGCTGACGCGGAAACCAGTCATCACTTCATCCAGAATCAGCACCGTGCCATACTTGGTGCAGAGGTTGCGCAACGCATCCAGAAATTCGCGCTTGGGTGCGATGAGGTTCATGTTGCCTGCTACAGGTTCGACGATCACAGCGGCAATTTCCTTACCCATTTCAGCAAAAGCTTTTTCCAGTCCGGCTGCATCGTTGTAGTCCAGTACCGTGGTAAGCGCAGCAATCTCGGCGGGTACGCCAGAAGAGCTTGGTTGTCCAAAAGTTAGTGCTCCTGAACCCGCTTTAACCAGCAGACCATCTGAATGACCGTGATAGCAACCCTCGAATTTGATAATGCGCGAACGCCCTGTAAAACCGCGCGCCAGACGGATTGCGGTCATCGTTGCTTCTGTGCCGGAGCTGACCAAACGCACCATTTCCAGACTCGGTAATAATTTGCACAGCAGATTTGCCAATTCCAGTTCGCTTGCTGTCGGCGCGCCAAAACCCAAACCCTGTGCGGCAGCATCTTGTACTGCTTTGACCACCTCAGGATGACAGTGACCGACAATCATCGGCCCCCACGAACCGACGTAATCAATATATTTACTTTCATCTGCATCCCAAACGTAAGCACCTTGCCCGCGCTGGAAAAATAGCGGCGTTCCACCCACCGAACGAAACGCGCGCACCGGTGAATTCACGCCTCCGGGAATAACTTTTTGAGATTGGTCAAATAGGGCTTGGTTTTGAGATGTCATTGCTTATGTCCTGCTGAAAAGTGTTGAAAATTGTTGTGCGCTGGTTTGTATGTTCGGGGCTTTCCACAATGCGGAAATTACCGCTAGCGCATCTGCCCCGGCTTCAATTAACGCAGCACCATTTTGATGCGTGATACCGCCGATTGCAACGATGGGCAAACTCAGTTCTTTCCGCGCCGTACGAAGTAACTCAAGCTCTGCCTTCTTTGCGCCGGGCTTTACATCTGACGGAAAAAAAGCACCAAACGCGATGTAGTCGGCACCCTGCGTTGTTGCATCAAGTGCCAGCGAAGCGCGATTATAGCAAGATACGCCGATGATTTTTGTCTCTCCAAGCAACGCTCGTGCAACCGCAACGCTGCCATCTTCGCCACCAAGATGCACACCGTCTGCATCCACTTGCACAGCCAGGTACGGATCATCGTTCACCAGGTATGTAACATCGAATTCGCTGGCTAGTTGGCGCAACGCCAGAGCCTGCTGCAATTTTAGTTCTGTATCGGCAAGTTTGTTGCGATACTGCAACACGTGTGCATTGCCCAGCAAGGCCAGCCGGACTTTACGTAACAGTTCTGCTGTATCAGTTTCATCGGGAGTGATGGCGTAAAGACCGCTAATACGCTTTGATGCATTTCCGGGTGATTGAACGCTTTCCACTGCACCCACCTCAGTCGCCCCCCGAAGGGAGCGGGTCGGGAGTATTTTACTAATGCAATTTACAGACATAGCCACATTCTATTCCGGCATTTAGTGACGTGTCTCTTCCTCTTCTTCGTCATCTTCATCTTCGTCACGCGCCCAGAACAAGCGATCAGGAATATGTTGCCCCATGCCGGGACGGAAGCCGTATTTTAACGCCTCCCAAGTGTATTCTTGCGCCTCGCGTACCGCTTCTTCCATGGTCAGGCCGTTGGCTAATAACGCAGCTATTGCTGAAGAGAGCGTGCAACCCGAGCCGTGGTATATACCAGGCAAGCGCGGCCAATTGTCACTTCGTAGCAGACCCCGTTCGCCGTATAAGGTATTAATGACCTTGGGGGTATGTTCGTGCGTACCTGTAATCAGCACATATTCACATCCCATTAACAGAATTCGTTTAGCGCATTCGGATAAGGCCGGATCATCCTGCTCATTTTCCTCATCTTGCACCAAGCGGCGCGCCTCCATGCTATTTGGAGTAAGGATGGTCGTTTGCGGAAGCAGTAACTCGCGCAAAGCATCCACCATATCCTCATTCGCCAACTCATCACCACGACCGGAGGCCAACACTGGATCCAGAACCAAAGGGATATCGGGATAATCGGAGATAACCTCGGCAATGGCTGCAATGTTTTCTACGCTACCCAGTAAGCCAATTTTGAACGCCGCAACGGGCATATCTTCAAGCACAGCACGCGCTTGGTCGGCCACCATGTCGGCATCGACCGGCTGTACATCATCAACCCCACTAGTATCTTGAACCGTGATAGCCGTTACGATAGAAAGCGGATGGCAGCCCATACTGGCAATAGTTAAGATGTCGGCCTGCAAACCTGCTCCACCGCTTGGGTCGGATGCCGCGAAAGACAGAACAATTGGCGGAATATCAGACATAAAGTTTGGTGATGTAATTTAAAGAGGAGAGAGATTCTAACCGAAATCCCCCTCCCTTCCGCAAACATGCAGAAGGTAAGGTGCTAGAAATTTAGCAATAACAAAATTAAACGGGTTACTTCTTTAACTGCTCACAAGGCGTATCCATAATACTACCGGCACCGTACCCGACAAGCGTGATAGCCAAAGCCATCAATATGATACCCCCGGCGTTAACACCCACCAGGAATGAGGTAAAGTTTAAGAGCGCCCCAACCACTATCAAAATAGTACCAAGTTTCACGTTTTTTTCCATACTCTGTTTCCTCCATTACTTCCGAAAATATTAACAACGCAGGTGCATACTTTATGACCAAAACGGCAGTTTGGCAATTAGCTTGTATTTTTGCAAACCGATACGAACACTATATATGTGTTTTATAATTAGTGATGCTCAATTAATTGGCAATGAGACCATATGCCCAAAGCCGGTCGCGTGTGCTTTGGGTGCAATTTCAAAGACCGTAGAGCTAGTTCAAGATTATACTGCCCGAAGTAATTAAAAAAGTTAATTTAATTATACGAATACGAAGTTTTACAACTTGACGGAAAAATAATGGCCCAATTAAAAATGCCCTCTGTGATGCTGGTCGATGACGACAAGATCACAAAACAATTGCTGAAAAGTATTCTTGGCAAAGCTAATTATTCAATAATCGGCGAGGCCTCCAGCGGTACGGAGGCGATAATGCGGTGCCAGCTATTGAGGCCAAATATTATATTGCTTGATATTAATATGCCTCAAATGGATGGCATTCAAGCGCTCGAAGAAATACGTATAGTATGTCCGGCATCGATGGTAATAATGATTAGTGCAGACTCGACTTTAGATAAGGTAAAAGAGGCGCTGAGTAAAGGTGCCTCGGGCTTTATTGTCAAACCGCCAAATCCGGCGACAGTTATTGATAAGCTAAAAACCTGCTGGGATCAAAGAGCAAAACCGAAAGTTAAATAGTATATAGACCTCGAATCATGTTATTTTGTCTGCGTTGCTATCCAGTTACAGATATTGGCATAGTCCAAATACCCCAAATTTTCTGCGCGTAATTGGGCATCAATACCAAGCTGCGCAAAATCAGCCTCAGTAAGATAATTACGCAATGTATTGCGCAGAGTTTTGCGCCGCTGCCCAAAAGCCGCCTTAACCAATTCAGCAAAAAGCTTTTCATCTTCAACCGGAATATCTTTAGGTGACATAGGAATCATACGCACGATAGCAGAATCTACTTTGGGTGCGGGACGGAATGATTCCGGCGGCACATCAAGCAATTTTTCCATATAAAAGCGGTACTGCAGCATAACCGATAAGCGACCATATTCAGGAGTGGAAGGCGCGGCAACCATTCGCTCAACTACCTCGTTTTGCAACATAAAATGCATGTCGGTAATGTGTGCAGCATAATCGGCAAAATGGAACAGTAATGGCGACGAGATGTTGTATGGCAGGTTGCCAACGATACGTAGCGGTGCAGACAATTCTGCGATATCAAATTTCAGCGCATCACCTTCATGGATGACAATCTTGTTTTGCGGGTAATCCGCTTTCAGGCGGGCGATGATGTCCCGGTCAATCTCAATTACATGTAGGGTATTTAAGTGGCTTAGAAGTGGACGAGTTAGCGCACCCAACCCGGGGCCGATCTCGACCATATTGTCGTTGGCATCCGGGCGAATCGCGCGAACAATGTCAGCGATGATCTGCTCATCAACCAGAAAATTTTGCCCAAAACGTTTTTTGGCCTGATGGGTCAAGTTAGTCGCCTAAGAGTGTGCATTCTCATGTTGCGCCATTTCTGCCGCCACCTTGATTGCTTCCAGCAGACTGCCGACGTTTGCCCTGCCCGTTCCCGCCAGCTCAAGCGCAGTACCGTGATCAACCGATGTTCGGATTATAGGCAGTCCAAGCGTAATGTTTACTCCCTCGCCAAAGCTGGCGTGTTTTAACACGGGCAAGCCTTGGTCATGGTACATCGTCAACACTGCATCGCATTCGCGCAAGCGGTGGGCGGCAAACAAGGTATCGGCTGGTAACGGTACGCTGACGTTTATTCCCTCGGAGCGAAGTTTATTAAGCACTGGAATCATTACCTCGATTTCTTCGTGTCCGAGATGCCCTCCCTCTCCGGCGTGGGGATTGAGCCCGGCAACCAGAATACGCGGCTGGGCAATTCCAAAACGCCGCTGCAAGTCGCGCTGCATGACCCGCAACACGTTTTCCAAAAGCGGTGCAGTAATTGCGTTTGCAACCTCGCGCAAGGGCAAATGGGTTGTTGCCAGTGCCACACGCATTCCGCCCCCGGCAAGCATCATTACCACTTGCGGAGTGTGAGTTTGTTCCGCAAGAAATTCGGTATGTCCGGTAAAAGGAATGCCGGCATCGTTGATTATTCCTTTGTGAATCGGTGTTGTGACGATGCCGGAGAACTCACCGGACAGACAACCCTGCACTGCTCGGCGCAGTGTTTCAAGAACATAATTGCTGTTCAAAGTATCAAGTTTCCCGGGTTTAACGGTGCGCGTCAGAGGAACATGGAGCACGCTAAGCTTTTCAGATGTATGCCGGGCAGACGACCCGTAATCATGAAGCTGAACATCTAAACCAAGCAGCTTGGCACGCTGTTGCAACAATGATTTATCTGCAATCACCACGAGTGATTGTTTGTGCGGAACCAGCTGCAAACACAGATCGGGACCAATTCCTGCCGGCTCACCGGCGGTTATGGCTAAAGGAGGGAACATCAACTTGAGCCGTGGCGATATTCGATGAATGCACGATCCCGCAATTGACGCAGCCAATCCTGAAATGCCTCGTCAGACCGGAAGGTACGAATGGCATTGCGCGCTTGCATTTTCTTTTGCTCCACGCTCACATCGGCGTCTCTACGCTCCAATACCTGAATCAAATGCCAACCGAAACCGGACTGCACCAATTCGCTGACTTGCCCTATCTTCAGCGTATCCATTGGTTTTTCAAACTCCGGGACAGTATCTCCGGGAGAAAGCCAACCCAAATCCCCGCCTTGCGCAGCACTACCATCTTCGGAATACAATTTGGCCTGTTCGGCAAAATCTGCGCCTTTATCAATACGCTGTTTGATTTCGGACAAACGATTTTTGGCTTCACTTTCGGGAACCAATTCGCTCGTCTTGATCAGGATGTGGCGGGCGTGTGTTTGCGAAATAACTACCGGGGCATCTTTGCTGCGGCGCTCAATCAGTTTTAGAATATGAAAACCATTTGGACTGCGCAATATTCCGCTTTGTTCACCGGGCTGTAATTTTTGAATTGCATCTATAAACATTGCAGGGAGCCTGTCTGATGAACGCCATCCAAGATTTCCGCCCTGCAATGCATCGTTTGCATCGGAGTAGCCAGCCGCGATCTGGGCGAACGGCGCACCATTGTTTAATTTTGCCAATGCTTGCTCGGCGCGTTGCCTTAAAATTTGAATCTTTTCGGCACTCGCCTGATCGGGAACGACAATCATAATATGCGATAGATTTAACTCTTCGCCTTTACCAATTTGTTTGGCCTGATTGGAGATGTAATTTTCAATTTCGTTGTCACTGATGACGAGCTTGCTGTCAATTTCGCGCTCGCGCAGACGGGTAGTTAATATTTCCGAGCGAATTTCCTCGCGGAATTTATTAAAATCTACGCCATCTTGCTCAATTTTGCTGCGGAATACGGCTAGGGAGGCGAACTTATTTTGTTGGGCAATTCTGAGTAATGCTTTGTCCAATTGGGCATCATCGATACGCAAGCCGGTCTCTTTGGCGAATTGTTGTTGCAAAAGGTCACCGATCATGCGCTCTAATATTTGCTTTTCAAGCACAGAAGCTTCAGGCAACGGAGTACCCTGTTTCTTTAGCTGGGCGGTTACAACCGCAAGTCGCACATCCAACTCATGACGCGTGATAACGTCATCATTTACGATCACCATAACGCTATCAATTGGCTGCGCTTGCTTGGATAAATCGACTGCATGAGAAGATAATCCCATTGAAAAAAAATAACAAAAAAGCAAATAGAAGGTGATTTTTTTATACAAAATAATTTCTCTCAATTTAGACAATTTACGGTGAAACTTGACCGGTTGTTCCGATGGGAGCTAGTTTAGAATCATTCAATTTGGTATATCCCGGAATCTGTGCTTTTAATTCTGATATTGGATTATTGCCGATGGCGACAAGATCATTTAATTCGAGTTGGATGTAAATGGCATTGGAGGAACTAATTTCGCTGTACCAGAACTTCTCAGCAATCAACCGCAATGTCCAGCATGACGGATTATACTCAAGCCCGAGTAATCTTTCAGTCATAAGATTTTGTTGAAAATCGTAGTTAATTCGAGAAACAGCATTCCAGTGCCAAATTAATGGCCACTGCGCGGAAATGTTGGCTTGACGCACATCGTTTGAGGGAGTAACAAGATCTTGCGTGAAGTTGTACCCCATATTCAACAGCTTTCCTGTTTCAGGACGATAAGTTGCAGTAATCCCTCCCGAGGGAATGTATTTTTGGTAGGGGTCATAGTCAAACGTGCTGTCCAAAGTAATTGACTTGGTTACCTTTCCCCCTATGGAAATCAAAATGTCTGAATTAAGTGTTGTTGCCGGCGGATTTAGATTTACTTGCGGCGCAGTGAAGTTGTATTGCTGAGCCAGGCTTATATGTAACCGCTCAATACCTCCGGTACCATCAATTAATCGGGTGGTGAGTCCAACCGTTGCCCTGTTTGCATCACCAATCCGGTCATTGCCGTAGAAACGATTTTCCGAAAACATTTGGGGAAAGCTTAGTCCCGCTTGTGAAGTGTCGAAGACAGGCAAGAAGTCCTGATTTTGATAGGGAATCCATACGTAGTAAACGCGAGGCTCTAATGTTTGCACAAATTCGCTTTGTCCCAGAGTCATATCTCGCTCAAATGTCATGCCACTGTCCATACTGAAGATCGGTAACGACCGGGAGGTATTTGGGATATCTGTTGTATTGTTATTTCCAATATCATATTGCGTATAGTTTATGCCTAACTTTGGTTTGAGATAAAAACCGGGATCGTTAAGCAATGAATAAGTTACAGAGGGATAAAGCATGGCACGCTGCCCCTCAACCAAGGTGGGATGCCGGAAATCGACATATTCATTTACCATGCTTACGGCTGCGTCTCCGAGAGTTTTTTGATAAGAAAGATTAACTTGCGGCATCCTTTGATAAGGAATGCCCACATCACCAAGTGCATCCTGTAGCGTTTGGTATTGTGCAACCGTTACGGAGGCTGATAAGCCCCCGGCAGCATAAGATAACACTCCTTGATTCAACAATTGGGTTTGACTTACGTCAGCCAACGCAATCGCCAAGTCCCTGAAATAATTGTCATCAGAAACACGATTAATTGCTAACATAGAACTAAAACCGTAGCCAAGTTTCGTGGAGTCTACAAATGTTAAGTTGGAGCGCGAAGTGCCTGTGACCTTATCAAAGTTGATATCGTTATAGTGTAGTTCGCCAGCGGAGCCCGGTTCTATAAATCGAAACTCGTGTTCGAGCATGGTGCCACGTGTGCTCATATTTCGATCCGAAAGGGTGTAGTCATAATTTGGGGCAATATTCCAATAAAAAGGAATGGTATTTTCCGCGCCTCCGATGGAGGTGTTTGCATAGACAGGGGCGAGAAGTCCACTATGCCGCGCACCATCCAGAGGAAAAGTCATCCATGGTGTGTATAGCATAGGTACACCCTCGAACTCGATCCAAGCATTGTAACCAGTTCCGATTTGCGTTGCTCTGTCCATATCCAATTCAGACATGTGCACCCACCAATCATCACTCCCGACCGGACAAGTGGTATATTTAACTCGATCATATTCATAATAGGTGGCGCTTGTAGAGTGCATTAACACTGCCGAGCCATGCGAATCTTTCTTTATGTTCGGGTTATTCGCATCTATCTGCTGCATCTCAAATACCGGAGTTTTCATTTCACTAACATGTGTGGTTGTATTAGTTTTTAACTCTGGGCCAGTTGCAGTTCCTGACGGCTGCTCTACCCGCACTGACCCGCTAGCAAAGAGATCGCCGCTTTTTTGATCATAAGTCATGTGGTCGGCGAAAATTTTCTGGGTTCCTTGTTGCATCTCTACTTTTCCATTTGCCTCAATCCGATCATCTTTTTTCCCCTCAACTACCTGTGCCTCTATGTAAGCCGTTTTATCCGAAGCAGAAATCGAAGTGGCACTAACCGAGCTTGCAGGCGCGACTATATCCGCCGCGTGGGCATGCAGCACAATGAGGAAAAAAATAAGAAAGCGAATAGGGTGAGCGTAAAAACGCATGATGCGAAACAAATTAATTAAGGTGCTAAAATCGCACAAAAATACTATTAAGGCAAACCAATGCAACGCCAACAGCAACTTACGGAATGGCTTTCCAGGCTATATCCGAACCAAACCTTCACTATAACACCAGCTTCCGCTGATGCCAGTTTTCGTCGCTACTTTCGTGCCAACTTCTCAGACAATACGCTGATTGTAATGGATGCGCCTCCGCAACACGAGGACTGTAAGCCATTTTTGCATGTTGGGAAATTGTTTGAAGCGGCTGGTGTGCATGTTCCGCATGTTTTTGCGCAAGACTTGGCGCAGGGGTTTTTGCTGCTTTCAGACTTGGGGGGGGAGACTTACCTTGACGTTTTAAAAGGGGAAAATGCCAACCAGCTTTATTCAGCCGCAACCGATGCTCTGATCAAAATTCAACTGTCTTCACGCGAAAATGAATTGCCTCTTTATGATGCAGCACTGCTGCGCCGCGAGTTGAACCTGTTTCCAGAATGGTATATCGCCAAACATCTTGGTGTAACGCTTACAGCAAAACAAAGCGGTGATTTGGAAAGAACATTCCAACGCATACTCTCTAATAATCTGGCACAGCCGAGTGTGTATGTGCATCGCGACTACCATTCGAGAAACCTGATGGTTAGCGACCCCAACGGGCAAGCCCGTTTCCCCCACCCCAACCCTCCCCCGGTGGGAGAGGGGGCAAACGAATCGCAACACGAATTTCTTTTTACCCCCGGAATCATTGATTTCCAGGATGCCGTTTATGGCCCGATTACTTATGACCTCGCCTCGTTGTTTAAAGATGCCTACATTAAGTGGGAAGAAGAAGAGATCATGGACTGGCTCATTCGCTATTGGGAAAAAGCGCGTAAAGCCGGGCTACCCGTTCGGGAAGATTTTGGCGAGTTTTACCGCGACTATGAGTTGATGGGTGTGCAGCGCCACATCAAAGTGCTGGGTATTTTCGCAAGGTTATACCACCGTGATGGGAAAGACGGCTATTTGAAAGACATGCCGCTGGTGATGGACTACTTGCGCCGGGCTTGTGAACGCTACATTGACCTCAAGCCTTTGTTAAATTTGCTGATGGAGTTGGAGATGAAGTGATGCTGCGCATTCCCCCTATCCAACTTTCCCCCGCAAGCGGGGGAAAGAGCAATCGCGAAAGGCGTTTTTAATGCTTGCCATGATTTTGGCGGCGGGACGTGGAGAACGTATGCGACCGCTTACTGACCATACCCCCAAGCCTTTGCTACAAGCGGGGGGTAAGCCACTCATCGTGTGGCATATCGAGCGGTTAGTAAAAGCAGGCATTGTTGACCTTGTAATTAACCACGCGCATCTCGGCGCACAGATCGAGCAAGCCTTGGGTGATGGCAGTCAGCTTGGGGCAAAGATTCGTTATTCGTCCGAAGTGACTGCTTTGGAAACAGCCGGCGGTATCGCGTATGCCTTGCACCTGTTGGGTGAAGAACCTTTCACCGTGGTTAACGGCGATGTGTATTGTGATTATGATTTTTCATGTTTGCAAGTCCTCGCCGATAGAATGAAACATACGCAGGACAAGGCGCATCTGGTATTAGTCGACAACCCGAATCATCATCCTCAGGGAGATTTTTTGTTGCATGACGAGCGTATGGTGCCAACAAATACAGAAACTAAAGAAGCGCTACTTACCTTCAGTGGCATCGGCTTGTATCAGCCATCATTATTCGCCAATATTCCGCACGGAACCAAAGCACCGCTTGCGCCTTTGTTACGGGAACAAATAGCGTTTGGCAAGGTCAGCGGAGAGCATCATCGCGGAATTTGGGTCGATGTCGGAACCCCGCAACGCTTGGATGAACTCGACAAGTCTCTGCGCGCAACGCAAAATGCCGCCCATGACTGACATCAATCCTTACCTTGAGCGTCGCCAGCGTCTGCTAAATAAGATGCGGCAAGGCATTGCCATTATTCCCACCGCTCCAGAAGCCACGCGCAATGCCGACACACATTATGACTATCGCTTTGACAGTCATTTCTATTACTTGAGCAATTTTACGGAGCCAGAATCGGTATTGGTTCTGCTCGCAGGAGAAAACCCGCAAAGCATTCTTTTCTGCCGCGAAAAAAACCCGGAAAAAGAAATTTGGGATGGCTTCCGTTTTGGCTTCGATGCTGCACGAGAAACTTTTGGCTTCGATGCCGCCTACCCAATCGAACAACTGGATGAAAAGCTCATTGAATTGATAGGGAACCAGCCGATTTTGTATTATCCGATTGGTGCAAATGCAGATTGGGACTCGCGCATTATCAAATCTCGTGAAGCCGTTAAAGCAAAAGCGCGCACAGGAATACATGCGCCGTCTGAAATTCGCGATGTGCGCGAATTGCTCAATGAGATGCGCTTGCTAAAAGATACCCATGAGCTAAACATCATGCGCCGTGCGGCCAAGATTTCCTGCGAGGCACATCGCCGTGCCATGCGCAGTACCCGCCCTGAGATGTTTGAATATGAAATTGAAGCGGAATTGCTGCATGAATTTTGCAGCCACGGCGCACGGAATCCGGCCTATACCAGCATCGTTGCCGGTGGCGCAAACGCCTGTACACTGCACTATGTTGGTAACCGCGCACGTCTTAACGGCGGCGAGCTGTTGCTAATTGATGCCGGTTGTGAGTTGGATGGTTATGCCTCAGACATCACCCGCACGTTTCCGGTGAACGGAAAATTTAATCCGGCTCAAAAAGATATTTACGAAATTGTGCTTGCCGCGCAAGCTGCCGCGATTAACGCCGCAATTCCGGGTAACACATGGAACATGCCGCACGATGCTGCCTTGCGTGAATTGGCGCGCGGCTTCATTGATCTCAAGCTTTGTCACGGTAGTGTAGAAGCCGTGATCGAAACAGAAAGTTACAAGCAATTTTACATGCACCGCACCGGACACTGGCTGGGCATGGACGTGCATGATGTCGGTGAATATAAAATTGGCGAACAGTGGCGGCCTTTACAAGCGGGGATGACGCTCACCGTCGAGCCCGGTTGTTATATCCGACCCGGCGACAATGTGCCGCGAGAACTGTGGAACATTGGTATTCGTATCGAGGATGATGTACTTGTCACGGCACAAGGCAACGAAGTGCTCACACTAACAGCACCGAAGACTGTCAATGAGATTGAGGAGGTTATGCGCCATGAGTGAATACTGCGACATTGCTATCATCGGCGGCGGCCCCGTTGGAACAGCCTTAGCCCTAGCCTTGCGCGATAGCGGATTAAATATCGTGGTGCTCGAAGCGCGCAAATCCGAGGATCAAAATTCCGATCCTCGCGCGCTGGCTTTGTCTTATGGTAGCCGCTTGTTGCTCGACAAACTCGGCGTGTGGAAACAAATCGAGCAAGTCTCTGCTATCAAGACTATTCACGTTTCGCAAAAAGACACCTCCGGTGTAACTTTGTTATACGCCGCAGAAATGAAAGTACCCGAACTTGGTTACGTGTTGCCTTATTCTGCACTGCAAGCTGCGCTGCACCAGGCGTTGCTGCGAACTAGCGTTAACTGTATTGAAGGCGCCACCGTCAATCATCTTGAAAGCGGCACGGGCGAGGCGAGTATTGCTTATCACCATGCCGGGCAAGAGCGGCAGTTAAAAGCGCGTCTCGCCGTTGTTGCCGACGGCGGCAAGTTACTTGAAGTATCACATCCGCCGAAAATCAGTGAGTACGGACAAAGTGCGGTCATCGCACATGTAACTTGTACAACACCGCAGCTTGATACCGCTTTCGAGCGTTTTACCGCACAAGGCCCCGTAGCATTGCTACCTTACAAAGACGGTTACGAAATCGTTTGGACAGGCTCACACGAACAAACCAAAGAGATGCTGCAATGGGACGATGCGACCTTTCTCGCGGAATTACATCAACACTTCGGTGATGATGTCGGCACGTTTTTGAGCGTCGGCAAACGCAGCAGTTATCCGTTGCGCTTAAAGCGCGCACCCGACACCACACTGCCGCATACCGCGCTGATAGGTAATGCCGCACAAACTTTACATCCGGTTGCCGGACAAGGTTTTAATATGGGGGTACGCGATGCTTGGGAGCTGGCACGAGTAATCTTGCGCACCCAGCCTGCGGCACTGGGTTCGTCTACTATGCTGGCAAATTACCGCAGTTCAAGATTCATAGATCGCAACGCCGGAATCGGCTTCACAGACAGCCTAGTGCGCATCTTTTCCAACGACTTGCCATTGCTCAACAAAGGGCGGGGCTGGGCAATCTCGGTGTTGGATCGTTTGCCGTTCGCCAAGAAATTTGTGGCAAAACGGATGATGTTCGGGGCGAATGGCTGAGTAAGACGGTGCGTGTTATTGCCCACTTTCTAAAAGGGGAGCCTGGGGGATTTTTATTTACTTCACCCGAAACAACGCATTATCCTTCCCGAAATTAATAATATTCGGCGAGTACGAAAAACCCAGTGAGATCACAGTATTGATGCGCTGATATCCTTTGCCATCAGAAAAAGATGGTATGGATCAATCGGCGAAGCGACAAAACCAAAATGCCGGTAAAACTCACTGGCACTCTCATCCTTGGCTTGCACCACAATGGCTCGCGCGCCGATGATCGCTTGAGCCTGAAGAAATCGCTTGAGTGCGTCCTTCAATAAACCGGCACCGAGACCAGCTCCCTGCTCCGTCGAATCAACTGCAAGTCGTGCCAAGAGGGTCAGCGGGATGGGGTGTCTTGCCAGCCCCTTGGCAATTCGTTCCGGTACAAAATCAAATTCGGCAGAGGCAGCCGCCATCGTGTAAAACCCGACGACTTGGGTTTCGCCGCGTAGCGCAACGTAAGTGCGCGCGCTTTGATTGCGTTGGTTGTTTAACGCGTGCCGTTGCAGGAAGAGGTTCAAGGCATCACTGCCGCAATCAAATAAAGAAACATTGTGACGCTCGGTCAATGCTTCGGGGCCTCGCAACGGTAACTTCATTTAATCTCGAAAACGCTCGGTTTCTTGAGTAACTCCCTAAGCCGGGGAATCGATTTTGCAGGTTGATCGAGGGCGGCGTAAAACGCGGCCATCTGATCCTCCGGCAGCATAAAACGAGTCTGCTGGGCTAAAGTCTCATCCGCCACAGTTCGAACAGCCCTAAGAACAAATTCGCTGACATTTTGATGACAGAGCACAGCTGCTTGCCGGATTCGCTCCTTCTCGGCGGACGCGAGACGAATTTCGATCCGTTCTTCCTTAACAGTTGCACCCATAATTGACTCCTATTTTGTACGGACAGTATACGGCAATTATTGGAAGTTGCAACAACTAAAAATCCCCCGCTCACCTCGTTCACCGCCCCCTTTACAAAGTGGGCTCATTTATTCCCCACTTTTTAAAGGGGGGCTAGGGGGGATTTGCTTTTCGCTGTAAAAAAACAATGCAGTAAATCCAAAACCGTGAGGAGCAACCCAAGCTCCTCCTTTGTGCCTACAACCCCGACTCAATCAAAACAAACGGAGCCCAGAAGAATGGGTTTGCTCTTCCTTTGAAGTTGCCGTCAGCCGACTGTACGTATTCATCACTTGCACCACCAAGTGAGCCGCCGCCAATCCGCTTTAATGCGCGTACATCGCTACCTGTTTTAACACTGCCGCCCATCACCGATTTTCGGGCGTTAGCCAATGCCAGAGACGCATCGCCATTGGTTTCAAGGTCATGGTAGAACTTCACCATCATTTCTTTGGTGGTCAAGCTATCCACCGGCCATAAGGAAACTACGACGGCTTTTGCTCCGGCAAGAATGAACGCTCGCCCCAGTCCCATTAATCCTTCGCCATTAAAATATTCCCCGTTGCCGGAATTGCAGGCAGACAGCACAACCAAATCCGCAGCAATATCCATCTTGCCGATTTCGGTGGCGGTAAGAAAACCGGAGTCATTGCCTTCAGGCGTGAGAACGAGTGCGGGTTCATTGAGGCGCGGAATTTCTCCGCCGACAACGCCATGCGTGGCAAAGTGCAGGTATTTATAAGATGTACTTTTAGCTTCGTGAAAAAAATCAGACTTGGTAGCGTCTTTGCCAAGAATCGCTTTGCCGCCTTCTTTTACATTCGCGATAATCGCATTGATCTCATCTCTTGTTTCAGGCAGTGGCGCAAAACCGCCATCTCTTTTCTTGCCACGCAACTCATGCTCTTTGCTGGCACCCAGCGCGTTGAGTTGCTGGGACTGGTCAAATTGTGCATCGCCCAGTGCCAAAATGCCTTTTGCAGCACTGGCATTTCGGCTCATGCTTACCATGGCGAGAGTTGGAATATAGGAGACGATGGTATTTTTACCCAATGGAGTCATTTTGGCATTGAGCCATAACTCAACCGGTAAAAAACTCAATACGCCATCCGTTTCAACAACCAGTCTTTGTTTCTCAAATACGAGAGGCTCAAATTCACCCAGAACCTGTGCGCTAATTTTCCGCGCCCTCGCCGAATCAAAGTGTTGTTGCTCGGCAAGGTTATTTCTAAGCGATAAAACATTTTGGTCAAAATCTTTATTTTTTCTGACGATTTGAATTTTCTTTTCATCCTTATCGGCGAAAAAAACAATCAAAGCCGTTCCAGTATCGGCAACAGACAAATACGATTTACCACTTTTAATAATCGCATCAATATTGCGTTTAGCCGAAATATCCTGGCCGTTCTTCGCCTTTCCACTGGCATCAAGTGAATCTAATAGTTGTCTGGCTTTCATCTTGCCAAGCGCATCGAGAGCCTGATTAAAATTTGACTCGCTTGGCTCTGTTACATACAAAGCGGCTCTGGCAAATAACGCATCAAGATAGGCTCCTTGGCTTTTGCCTCTGAAATAAGGAAGTCGCTCTTCCAGAGAAAGAGATTTTCTGTAGCTTTCAGACCAAGCGATATATTTATCCAACTGAGCCAAAGCATCGTTCCAACGCTGTTTTTTGATGCAGAGTTTGGCGGTTATTCTTTCGAGTTCGCCGGTTCGTTCTTCAACATGTAAACCATAATGTCCTAAGTCTTTTAAGTCGTCAGAGAATGATTTAATAGCTGGAAGTGTTTTGGTCGCAAGAGCAAGCATCTGCTCTGCCAGAGCAATCTCATCAAGATTCAAATATATTTCTGCTGCAGCGAGAGTTGAGTCGAAATAAGTTTCAGAGGCAAATGCAGTGTCTGAAAACTTTTCGTGCTTCAAATATGCAGGATCCGAGTAGAAAGATTGCATATACCCTCTTTCTTTCATCGGAGCTTCAGCATAAGTATTTTTTGATGCTATTTCTGCCGAACTTAACATTTGCTCAGCTGTTAATTTTGCAAGCTGACGATCACCCACACGAAGTGCGCCGATAGAAATCCAACGCCAGTACTCTTGATCATGCCGATAATACTTGTCGTCTTGAATGCCCTGCCCAAATGATTCGATGCTCATATAGGGGGTCATGGGAATAATGAAACGAGCCACATGATTAGCCGCTAGTGCTTTAGAATATATATTAGCAAATGTACTCAAACTATTCTGTTCGACTGTGCTCCCAATTCGAATTCTTGTTGTGATAATAGATGCATTCTCTGCAATTTGATAAGCGTCAGGATTTTTAGTTGAGGTTGTTAATTGCCCATATACATGCACGGAAAGCGACTGCGCCTCATTGAGCACGTTTTGTGCAACTTCAACCTGACCGATACTCGCTAAAATATCGGCCAATTGGATTCTAAAAATTACTCCCCATTTATAATTGCTTTCCTTCTCTGTCTCTATCGTGGCTATCCGCAATACATCAATAGCAACTGATGGTTGCTTTGATTCGATTAGATAGTTGACATAAGCATCGAACAATTTCACTAATCCTCTTTCAAATAGAAATGAACCTGTAGCGAATGAATGGGAATCAGGTGATTTTCTCCATACCGATAGACCTTTCTCAAAATATTCTTTTGCGGCGTTGTTATTCCTTTCACGATTTACGCTTGAATCAGAATTTCCTATCAATTTTCGAATTGAGCCAGCTGCAGTTAGAATTTTTTGTTGACTTTCGCTGCCTATCATACTTGATGCCATTTCTACATCAGTAGTCATACAACCGCTTAAAATGACACCTATTATGAAAAAAGCAGCGCGGTGTAAATTAAAGAAAACATGCACTCGTTTAATCATTATTTTCTAGCCTGTGTTGTTGTGTTGCTTACAACAACTGCCCACACATACTGGCTGTTTTCTGGTTGTAAGCTTGGGAATAAATAAATAACGAAGTAACCAGAGCGGTCGCCTTTCTTCCAACGGTAAGATATTGTCGGAGAATCTGCCCCTTTATTGAATAATTTGCCCATTAACTCGTGGCTATCAATATCTCTGAATTTTATATATTTTGTGCCATTTTCCGTAAAGACCCATTCTGACTGTGTTGAAAAAGCTGATCTGAGTTTCTCTATAATTTCAATTGCCTTATCTGACATTTCTTGAATTGATTTAGATTTATATACAAGATTTATTGATACAGTCTTACTCTCAAAACGTTCGTCATCACCGACGAGTGAAATAAATATTCTCGCATTCGATTCTTCTTTGTTTGCCCCATCGGGAATTACGAGTAAGTTGCGCGGTGTTGGTTTATTTTTTTCGGCTTTGATAAATTGTTCAATGAATGTTATTTTTTCGCTTTCACTTCTCAGGTTGTTAGTAAGGGATTTACGCAAACTAACTTCCATTCGTTTAAGTTGTTCTTGACGTTTTTTGGCACTATATTCATTCCCTGCAACCCCCTGCAAGTCGTTCTCTAAGGAGGCCAAAAGGGTTAAGTAAGCTTTTAACTCTGGATCATTGGTTGAGTATGAAGTAATCGATGCAAGATCAGGCGGGTTCGCTTGTATTCCACCAAATGCTGAAATAACATTTGACTCAGCTATTGTTTGACAACCCGAAACCATAACCGCGACTGCACATACGCAGATTAAAGTAACGTACTTCGAAAATCTCATGTGAATATTTTTCATATTAAATTATCTTTCTCAGACTGATTAAATGTGGGGCTGTGCTGGTGTTAGATTCAGGTTATTAAATAAGACATCGCTACATCCTATTTTTTGGCTTCGCAAGACTGGTTGTCTGCACTTTTGAAATATTCCGGCATTCCGGCAAATAACCCGTAGGCTATGGAAATAGTGATGCTTGCAATCAACATGTAGAACAGCGAGGTGAATAAAATAATTGCTAAATTTAGTATGCTTGTTTCGTAGGCTACTTTATTTCCTTTTTTGATTTTATAAATAAAAAAATCTTTCAGATTTGCGAAATATAGGTTCACAATTAGAAAAGATTGAAGGATATTCAGAACCAGCAAGAAAGAAGCTACGACTGAAAGCAGCCAGAATAAAATATTTTTAATTATTTCAGTCACACTATGCATTTTAGTCTCAAGCCAAAAAGCCAAAGCGAAAATACCAAAGCAAATTACATAATTGCCGAGATTGTCGAACGCATTTTTCAATGTCACCTTTTTATCAGAAATTAGAAAAGATGATATGGCTTTTATATACTCTTGCATGTTCCCCTGCTCCTTCTTTATCAATTAAAGATTTTCATACAGCTCATCAAACAATTTCCGGTTATCCCAATACTCGATATGCGCAGCCAGCGGAATCTTTGCGTCTAGGTCTTCTACATTATCGACTTTGCAAAGTGGCGAGTAGTTAGCATCATTCTTGTCATCGTAAAATTCCAAGCTTCCGCTCACAATGTCACGCTTGGAATAGACGTTGATCCATTTAATGTTACGGAACGGCAGATATGCTTGGACTAAAGGCTGTAAGGTAGCAGCCAAGGCTTCACGTGTGACGGTGGCTTTGTTTATTTGCGATGCGAAAATAAATGCCAGCTTGTCCAGCGGTGAGCCGAAGGTCAGCAGTAGTTTTGTGCGCTTGATTACGTCAAGTTTATTTTCGTGCAGTGCGTCGTAATTGATGAGGGCATTGAGTGTGTCGTAGGTGATGGCAGAGCCAAGGGAATGCCCCATCATCGCTATGCGTTCATATTGCGAATTTGCATAGACGGCCTTGGCGTGTTCAAACACGGTAGTTTTGATTCTGTTGCGGATGTCATCAAACCTGTCCAGAGAGTGCGAATCTACATAGGCGGCGACATCGCCCATGTATTGGATTAGCAGATTTTTGACGATCCAAGAGGCGAGGAGCAGGAAGCCCCAGATAACAAGCCAATGTTCGCTGAAACATTTGATGCTAATGCAATCTGGCTGGTAACGACCCGCGATAATTGGCAACATCAAAACGGCACATGCGATTGTGCCGCCCACCCATAGCCACAATAATCCTCGCCCTATTAAATTCGTGGCGATGCACCAAACTGCACTCGTTTCCGGGTGTTTTACCCATTTCCTGGAATGCATCAAAATGAAAAGTGTGCCGCCGAATAATACGCAGATAGCTACATAGATAGCCGCCACACTGGTTAATGCTGCGAAGGTGGCTTCTGGAAAAACTGATGTGCAATTTGTTGCACAATCTGTATGGAGCATTCTGGTTGCTGCCACAGTAGCAGTTACAAAATTGAGCAGCACCAAGCTGAGCACCACACATAATGTGAGGATTAGTTGAATTGGTGCCCAAAACTGCCGCCCAAAATTAACTGTTTCTCCAAATATCCAACGCTCAAATGGAAGCCAGCAGTTCCTCAACCCTTTAAAACCGGCACGAAACAAAAACGCCATGACATCACGCAGCATTACTTGGCCTTCGGTAATCGGTGCCCAATAACCCTCGTAGACATGCACTTCAACCTCATTGCCCTGTGCATCGCGCATATCGAATTCTGCGCGCTGTGTTTTGATGTCACCAATGAGTACGGTACGCGCTCGAATCTGCCGGATGTTATTGCCATAATGTTTATTGGCGGCAAGGATTAAGCCTTCGGCTGCGGCATCCAGTGTTTCGAACGGAACTTGCTGCCCCATGCCGTGGGTAACGAACACAGCCACTTGCGGCTTGGCTGATGGCTCGGGTGGAATTCCGGTGGAAATATTGATTGGTTGCGAAACAACCCGCGTGATTTTGGATGATTTTTCGCGTAGGGATTTTTTTCTAAACATGGTTTCTCCTAGCTGGCATGGCATGTGCCGCTTGATAGTGAAGCAAAGCAAGTGCAAATCCCCCTCCGCTTCGCTCCACCCCCCTTTACAAAAGGGGGCTAGGGGGGATTTGGTGTTGCTTCACGTTAATCAGTGGTGTTGAGCAAAACATACGGGGAGAAACCAGTGCGATGTGTTGCATCCAACCCGAAAGGGATGGAACGACAAAGCGAAATGTTTGAAAAAAAGTTCCCGGAATAGGGAACTTTTTGAAAGCGGCGTTTTCTAAGGCTGGCTGGAGCGGAGCGGAAAAGGCTGGTCACAGACTCATTAAGTCTGTGTGAAGAAATCTGGCTGATGCGTGCAGGCATTTAACTCCCCCCTTTTTAGAACAGGTGCAGAAACCGGTACTTTTTTCTGTCTTCGCAGAATCAGGCCTCGCGCCCGCTTAATGTTCTGGGAGTTCGCCGAGTGTGCATCACTGTACTTACGATGACGTACCCGTGCGACGTTTTGCAAGTAAGCAGACTGTATAGAACATTCGCTGGGGCTGTCAATATGCAAAATGGCCTATATCTTTTTTAAAATACATAGGCCGTGGAATGGATGGTGCCCTTTGATAAACTCAGGATAGCTTCCGCGACAGCCATCTACCATTACCGATATGAACCAAGATGCCCCCCTCAGCCCCCCCCTTGTCAGGGGTGAAGGGTTTAAGCCTCCCCTGTCAAGGGGAGGTTTGGAGGGGTTTAGTTTGTGAAGATTCTGGTGTTAAATGGAACGCGCCACGAGGGGGAGAGGTTCATGTCTATCAGCAAACATAAGGTCATGCAGCAATCAGCGGCAATTCTATCTCTTCAGCGCGCCACGCTGCATAGCGCAGTGCCTGTGTGATGTCTTCTGCTTCTAAGTAAGGGTACAGGGCAAGAATCTGTTCTGTAGTTTTCCCGCTGGCTACCAACCCGATGAGCATACCAACCGTCACACGTTGCCCGCGAATGCAAGGTTTGCCACCCATCACTGAAGGGTTGCAGGTAATGCGGTCTAGTTGTCTCATGGTGACGCTCCTTGCTGAAATGTTTGAGGCTTAATTCCATTCTCTTGATAATTGTACATTGAGAATGGAAGGGCTCTGACTATTGATTCTGAGCAGTTCCGCCTTCAGCCTGAACAGTCAAACTTGCGCTATCCCAAATAAGCCGCCAGCACTCTTTCATTCTTGGCAAGTTCTTCGGGAGTGCCTTCGATGGCGATGCGTCCGTATTCCAGCACATAGGCTTAGTCCGCAACTTCCAGCGCGCTCTTGGCGAACTGTTCTACCAGCAGCATGGTAATACCGGCTTCTTTAAGTTTGTTAATGATGCCGAATACTTCTTGCACTATCACCGGGGCAAGCCCCATGGAAGGTTCGTCACCACACGACAATTGGCAAGTCGTTGCAAGGTTGGTACATTGTGAGCATAGAGCGACTATTGTTCTATCACAATAACATTGGATTTCATGCCAATAATACGTTAACTGCCATGCTTCCTGCCGCCTTGTTTAGGCGATCATCATTCGTCCAGAATTGTCCACAACCATGATGTTGCGCGGTAGCAAGATGCAAGGCATCGGGTGTTTTAATGCCATGTTGAGCACGCAAATCAGTTGCGCTTATAAATACTTCATCAGAGATGGGCAAACGACGATTCAGTTCAAAGAAACGCTTAAAACGCGAGGTTAATTCCGAATTTTTTTGCCGCAAGGGTAAAACTAAACATTCCATTTCGACCAGAGGGCTATAGGCGATGCGCGCCGTGCTATTACGCAGCTTGGCTTCGATTATCGGCGCGTAGATTGGATGCTCCTCAATGAGATAAATAGCAATACAGGCATCAAAATAAATGTCCACCGGCTTTAATTCCACGCTTCGCGTTCTGCCAATATCTGCGCGTCTATTTCTTGCGCCGTTAATTTGGCATTGGATGAAAGCCGAGTTTCCGTAAGAAATTTGAGGATGTCTGTTACGTTACCCTCTGCCCGTTCATTCGCAATGTGAGAAGGCTCAAGTAGCGTAACAAAAGCACGGCAAGAATGATCAAGTTGCAAAGACTCCAGCATGTGTACCTTACCCGTGGGTTCAACGATGGCTTCATAAGTTTGATACATTTATCACCTCACTTTTGGAAGTTTCTTAATACATAAAGTCTTGCCGGATTGAAATCTGAACAGCCAGTCTGGTCTTCCTGCTCAGGCTGGCAGCCATTTGCATTGTGTTCAGATCCAAAAATGAACAAATCAATTAGTTCACTTGGATTATATTATAGGCAATGAAGTTTGAGGCTAGAAACAGTTCCGCCATCATACTGAACAGTCAAACTTGCGCTACCCCAGATAAGCAGCCAGTACTCTTTCATTCTTGGCAAGTTCTTCGGGTGTGCCTTCGATGGCGATGCGCCCATGCTCCAGCACATAGGCATAGTCCGCAACTTCCAATGCACTCTTGGCGAACTGTTCAACCAGCAGCATGGTAATCCCGGCTTCTTTTAGCTTGTTAATGATGCCGAATACTTCTTGCACAATCACCGGAGCAAGTCCCATGGAAGGTTCGTCCAGTAAAATAATTTTCGGGTTCGCCATCAGTGCGCGACCGATCGCCAGCATTTGTTGTTCTCCACCCGACAGTGTGCCTGCGGCCTGATTTTTTCTTTCCAGCAGACGGGGGAACAGCGCATAGACCTTATCCAAGTCAATGCTGGCCTTGGCTGCAAAGCCAAAAACTTTTGGCAGGCGCGTATAGGCACCGAGTAGCAAGTTGTCTTCGACGGAAAGGGGGGCAAATATTTTGCGTCCTTCCGGTGAATGCGCCAAACCGAGACGTGCAATATCGGATGCTTGCAGGTGGTGTACTTCCTTGCCATCTAGTAACACACTTCCTTTGGTTGGTTTTAATATGCCCGACAAAACACGCATTGCGGTGGTTTTACCGGCACCGTTTGCGCCAATGAGCGCGACTACTGAACCCGCTCTTACTTCGAAACTGGCTCCCGTCAACACATTGCTTGCGCCGTATCCGGCGTGCAAATTTTCGACACGTAGCAAAATGGTATCGGCAAGCTGTCTGGATGAAATGGATGTTTCTTTGTTTTCGCCGAGATAGGCTTTAATTACACGCGGATCACGCTTAACTTCTTCAGGCAATCCCTGTGCGATGATCTTGCCTTCGTCGAGGACGGTTACAAAATCGCAGACTTCGTTTACCACACTCATGTGGTGTTCAATGAGAATAGTGGTTATTCCGTGGGCACGAATATTGCGCACAATCTGGATGAGCTTTAACACATCCGGGTTTGCCAATCCGGCAGCGGGTTCGTCAAGAAGCAGCAGTTTGGGTTTGCGAGCCAAGGCGCGGGCAATTTCCAGAAAACGTTGCGCGCCATAGGGTAAATCTTTCGCCTTGGTTCTGGCTTCATTCGCTAACCCGACCAGTTCCAGCAATGCAAGAGCATCGGCTTGCGCCTTTTTTTCTTCGCCATAAGCCAAACCGAGTAAAACCAGAGGCAGTTTTTTCTTGTAGGCTCCGGCACAGGCAACCATGACATTTTCGAGGGCAGTCAGCTCTGCAAACAATTGCAGGTTTTGAAAAGTTCGCGCGACACCGGCTTGCGAAACATTGTACAAACTGCCTTTGGGTAATGGGTTTCCTTGCAAACTCAACTGACCGGCAGTGGGTGCATACAAACCGGAGATGACATTGACCAGTGTGCTTTTGCCCGAGCCATTGGGGCCGATCAGACCGTGAACATGTCCGGCCTGCACTTGCATTGAAACCCCATCTACCGCTTTGATTCCGCCGAAGTAGCGTTTAACGTCGATTAATTCGAGTAGCAGTCCCGACTGTTCTTTTTCGGGCAATACCGATTTGAGGGTTGATGCCGGGGGTAACGCGGGTGCGGGAATACTAAACAGCTTGGTTAAAACTTTTTCTGCATATCCCATTAATCCTTCGGGCAAGCCGACCACTACTGAAAACAGCATCAGGGCAAAAATCGCCTTGCGCCAATCTTCGGTATTTTCGACCAACAGGCTGCCCGCTACCAGCAACAACATGCTGACCAGCGGAGCCGCAACTTGGAAAGTGATCTTGCGCGTGTTGCGAAAACTGATAGTGCCTGCGACCAGCGCCAGAAAAAGCCCGATGAAAGAGAACACTTGGAATAGCGACCGATTAGATAGCAGATTAGGTAGCAACACAATCAAACACGCACCGACAAATGCCCCCCACAAACTCTTGCGTCCGCCGAGCACTACGCCCAATAGCAAGATCACCATTAATTCATAAACGAAACTGCTGGGCTGCAAGAATTGAAAATTGAATGCGTAAAGTCCGCCAGCCAATCCGCCTAACCCAGACCCC
>Ga0364880_10089_pt1 | contig 56272 bp, 49 predicted proteins | sample ExccelJu500001D3_5_FD_206927 | JGI IMG/M metagenome (GOLD analysis project Ga0364880, IMG submission 206927) | Enriched cells from Trout Bog Lake Hypolimnion, Wisconsin, USA - BchlTB.July30.5000.01.D3 | ecosystem: Environmental > Aquatic > Freshwater > Lake > Hypolimnion/Profundal zone | place... | reverse complement strand
CATGAGATTCACATTTCAAACTATTTTCTATGAGACAAGCTTTAACATTAGTTTTTTTACTGGCGCTTTCAACTTTCACGAATGCACAAAGCGATTGGCCAAAAACTATTACAGCCACCAATGGCGCAATTATTAAGATTTACCAGATGCAACCTGAATCTTTTTCAGGTAACCAGCTAAAATACCGTTCGGCGGTTTCCATTCAGCAAAAAAATGCAACTGACCCCGTATTTGGAACATTTTGGGCATTGGCTACTGTTGAAACAGACCGTGACAATAGAACTTTGTCCATACTTTCTGTAAAAATTCCAAATGTAAAATTTGCATCTGATTCTGAAGCAGATCAATTGAGTTATATTAAATCATTACTGGAGTTCCAGATTCCTGCACTTTCTTCAAATCTTCAGTTAGATCCAATTACCTCTTCGCTTGAAATGCGGACTGAAGAGAAAAAGGTTTCTAAAGATTTAAATAATGATCCGCCAAAGATTATTTTTTCGAACCATCCGGCTATCCTGGTTTTGATTGATGGTGAACCTAAACTGCAAAATAATGCAGAATGGGGTGTCGATGTGGTAGTAAACAGTCCTTTTACGATTGTAAAATCAAATAATACGTTTTACCTGTATGGTGCTAAAAAATGGTTTTCATCCAGTGCTGCAACGGGTCCCTATCAGCTTGCCAATAATATACCTTTTAATTTCAGTAAAATTGAAGCTTTAATCAGTAATGCCAATAATGCAGACCCTGGCTTTACTGCCGATACAAAAGGCCAGCCTACAGATGGTGTTATTCCTGAAATAATTGTAAGTACACAACCTGCAGAATTAATTCAAACCAAAGGAGAAGCTAATTTTAACCCAATTGATGGAACAAGCCTCTTATATGTAACCAATTCGGATAATGATATTTTCATGGATACCAATGCACAGAAATATTATGTGCTGGTCTCCGGCCGCTGGTATGTTGCTCCGCAATTAAACACTAATAACTGGCAGTATATTGCTGCAAATACACTGCCTGCAGATTTTTCAAAGATTCCGGAAGGATCTAAGAAAGATAATGTATTGGCAAGTGTAGCAGGAACTGATGCTGCAAGGGAAGCTGTTATGGATGCACAAATTCCGCAGACTGCAAAAGTTGACCGTAAAAATGCTTCAACTGATGTAACCTATGATGGCAATCCGCAATTTGAAAATATCAATGGTACTTCCATGCAATATGCAGTAAATACCCAGAATTCTGTGATCAGGTACCGTGACAGGTATTATACTGTTGATAAAGGAGTTTGGTTTGAAGCACCAACTGCAACAGGCCCCTGGAGTGTATGTGTTAACAGGCCCGAAGAAGTGGATATTATCCCGCCTAGCTACCCTGTGTACAATATGAAATATGTGTACATCTATGATTCAAATCCGGATTGGGTATATACAGGATATACTCCGGGTTACCTGAATGCCTATATCTATGGCCCAACCGTTGTATATGGTACCGGATTTTATTACAGACCCTGGTATGGTCATCATTTTTATCCACGCCCTTATACCTGGGGATTTGGAATGCAATATAATCCATGGACTGGCTGGGGCTTCGGATTTGATTATAGTTATGGATGGTTTAATATGGGTTTTGGATTCGGCCTTTGGGGCGGATGGGGTGGTGGATGGTGGGGACCATCAATATATCGCCCTCCCTATGGATATAATCCTTATGCAAGAGCCGGTTATGGTTATTACGGACGTAATGTATATAACAGAAATGCTTTTGCAAACAATTATAATCACAGTTTCCGGGCTACTAATAATGTCTATAATTTAAGAAGGGATGTGGTAACTGTAAATAATGGCAGAATGAATACAGTTAATAACAATGGCGTCAACAGGGTTAATAATACACAGAGAACTCAGGGTGGGGCTTCTGTAAATTCTGCTAACGGTGCAGTAAGAAACAATGTAACAACAGACAGGGCAGGAAATGTTTACCAGAGAAACCAACAGGGGCAATGGCAACAAAACCAACAACACCAATGGCAACCGGTAAATCAAAATCAACAGGTTCAAAATTTGAACAGACAACAGCAAATGCAGCAAAGAGGTGAAGTAAGGTCTCAGAATTTTCAAATGCAGCGTAGCAGTGCCCCTGCTCCAAGATCATCAGGTAATGGTGGGGGAGGAAGCAGATCCAGTGGTGGGGGTGGCCACAGAAACAGATAAATTCATTAATTGAAATAAAAAAGCACTGCAAGAGCAGTGCTTTTTTTATTTGTCGTATTATTTCAAGTCCGCTTAATTTGATATTTCAGGTTTCAACTTGCTAATACATTAGAATCATTTGCTAAAACTTATCTTTGCCGCTCAGTTGAAAATTTCAAACCAGAAATCACAAAAGTATTTATGAGTCAACATTTAAGTGAACAGGAAATTATACGCCGTGAGAAATTAGCAAAGATTCAGGAAGCGGGAATTAATCCTTTTCCTGCCCCTTTATATCCTGTAAGCCATTATTCAGCAGATATTAAAGCAGCTTTTACAGAAGAAACCAAAGAATTATTCAATCAGGTTTGTGTTGCCGGAAGGATAATGAGTATCAACGATAAAGGAAAAGTATTTTTTATCAAAATTCAGGACAGCAAGGGTATTATTCAATTATACGTAAAAAGGGATGAAATCTGCCCCGGTGAGGATAAAAGCTTTTGGGATACTTTAATAAAACATGGACTTGACCTGGGTGATATTATTGGTGCCACTGGTTTTGTCTTTATTACTAAAACAGGAGAAACTTCTGTTCATACACAAAGCATTGCACTTCTTACTAAAAGTTTAAAACCTTTACCCATTGTAAAAAGGGATGAAGAAGGTAATATTTTCGATGAAGTAACTGACCCTGAATTCCGTTACCGTCAACGTTATGCAGATCTAATCATTAACCCTTCTGTAAAAGAGACATTTGTCAAAAGAACCAAACTCGTAAATACTATCCGTGAATTTTTAAATGAAAGAGGTGCACTGGAAGTTGATACTCCTGTACTACAATCAATTCCCGGTGGTGCTGCTGCAAGGCCTTTTGTTACCCACCATAATGCATTGGATACTCCCTTCTATTTGAGAATTGCCAATGAATTGTATTTAAAACGATTGATTGTGGGTGGGTTCGACTGGGTTTACGAATTCAGCCGGAATTTCAGAAATGAAGGTATGGACAGGACACATAATCCGGAATTTACAATTCTGGAATGGTATACTGCCTATAAAGACTATTTCTGGATGATGGAAACAACTGAACAATTAATTGAAAAAGTAGCTTTTGCATTACATGGTACTACCGATGTCATAATTGGGGAGACTACTGTAAGCTTTAAAGCACCATTTAAAAGGATCAGTATTTTAGATGCTATTAAAGAAAATACAGGAATTGATATTTCTGAAAAGGATGAAGCAGGACTTCGGGAGGTTTGTAAACAACTGGATATTGATGTTCCCGGAAATATCGGAAAAGGAAAACTGATAGATGAAATATTCGGAGCTACATCAGAATCTAAATATGTGCAACCTACTTTTATTATTGACTATCCGGTGGAAATGAGCCCGCTTACCAAAAAACACCGCAATAAGGCCGGATTGGTGGAACGTTTTGAATTAATGGTAAATGGTAAAGAAATAGCCAATGCCTACAGTGAACTGAATGACCCGATTGATCAGCGCGAACGGTTTGAAGAACAGGTTAAATTAATGGAAAGGGGCGACGATGAAGCCATGTTTATTGATTATGACTTTTTAAGGGCTTTGGAATACGGAATGCCTCCAACTTCCGGAATTGGAATCGGAATAGACCGTTTATGTATGATGATGCTTAACCAGGTCTCTATTCAGGATGTGTTATTATTCCCGCAAATGCGGCCGGAAAAGTTCCGGGAACAGGAATCCTAGCATTTATGATTTTTATTATTTTGGGAATTGGAAAAAAAGTTTAACTTAAGGCATAAAAAATTTGCCTTATGAGTTATACAACCAACCCAAGAATTGCAACCATCGTTTTTGCAATTGTTATTTTCTTTTTCGGATTGAATCATTTGATTGTCCCGGATGTAGTATTGAAAGAAGTACCTCATTTTTTTCCAATACCATTATTCTGGGTATATTTAACCGGTGTTGCCCAAATATTGGCAGCTATTGCATTTGTATTACATAAAAAAGTTCAGCTGGCAGGTTACCTTCTGGCAGCAATGATTCTGATTATTGCTTTTACTGTTCACTTGAATGACGTTTTTAATGCTTCATCACAGGACCAGCAAAAGATATCAGTTATCTTTTTAGCAAAAGATATTGCCATTGCAGCTTTTGCTTATTATATTGGCAGTAAAAACGAATAGATTAATTTCTTACTTCATAAAAAAAGGATGGTGCTTTCGCACCATCCTTTTTTTATGAAGTATATCTTTGTTTAATCCCTGTAATTCAGTGCAGGCTTTCTATCACCCAATAAAGCTTTGTACTGATAATCCCCTTTTGTCTGTTTAAATTCTTCTTTTGCTTTATCAATAAGAGCAGGAGTTGTGAAAAGATCTATAGCTGTAACGGACATTGTTTTAGCTGCTACCATCATCCCTTTAATTCCAATATCTGTACCACCGCATGCTACAGCCTGCCAACTATGTGCAGGAGTTCCCGGAACCCATGTTGCCGCATTCATGCCAACTGTAGGTACAGCATAACTTACATCTCCTACATCAGTGCTGCCTCCGCCTGCATCTTTTTCATCTTTTTCAGGCTTTACAGTTGCTGCTGTACTGATATCCGGATATTTGAATGTAAAACTGGACTGTATTTTTTGTGCATATTCTATTTCCTCTGGAGTATAGGTTACCCCTCCAACTTTTTCCAGATTTTTTTGCATTATATCTGCCAATGTACGGTTAATCAGTAAATCATGTGTCCCACCAATGATTTCATATTCCATTCTTGTTTCTGTTCCTAAGGCAGCACCTTCCGCTGCTTTTACCACTCTATCAAATATAGAAACCACATCGTCTTTTTTAGGATGACGAACATAATAATAGGACTCTGCAAAATCTGGTACTACATTTGGAGCTTTCCCCCCATTCGTAATAATATAATGAATCCTGGTTTCCTGAGGCACATGTTCCCGCATCATATTTACCATATAATCCATCGATTCTACTGCATCCAATGCACTTCTGCCTCTTTCAGGTGCCGCTGCCGCATGAGATGCAATACCATAAAACCTGAATTTGGCTGATTTATTTGCTAATGCACTGGTAATCGTTACCCCGTTTGCATCTCCCGGATGCCAGTGTATTACCACATCCACATTATTAAATAAACCTGCCCTTACCATATATACTTTCCCGCTGCCACCTTCTTCTGCCGGGCAACCATATACTTTTATGGTACCGCTTATTTTGCCTGATTCTATCAGTTTTTTTATTTCTATACCTGCCGCAACACTGGCTGTTCCAAATAAATGATGGCCGCAACCATGTCCTGCATTCTTTCCTGCAGTTTGTTTTTCAGGGGCATTTGTCTGTGATAATCCAGGCAAAGCATCAAATTCAGCCAGGATACCTATTACCGGTTTCCCCGATCCATAGGTAGCCACAAAAGCTGTAGGTATATCAGCCACACCAGCCTGAACTGTAAATCCCGCATCCTGCAATGTCTTCTGATGCAAGGCTGAACTCTTTACTTCTTTATAACCAACTTCGGCATAATCCCAAATCTGAAATGCAATCTTCCTGTAATCAGCATATTTGGATTGAAGATCGCTGATGGCTTCATTTTTTAAAGCTTCATTTGGGTTAATTACAGTTTTCTTTTTTTGTGCAGATACAGTGAAAAAAAGGGCCCATGCAAACAGGCTGCTCACAAACAGTTTTCTCATATTTTTTGGTAGTATTTTACTAAACAAATAAATCCACATATAACTGGCCTCCAGGCTTAACCGAATATTTTGACAGATCGGTTATTCCCTCTTTTGCCAGGACTTCTTCATCTATAAAAGTATTGCCGGTATAATACAGGTTATCCTTATTTAATATAAAATAAGCTGCATCCGCCAGAATATCTGTTGTTCTGCTCATATTAGCCAGCATCTCCCCACCCAGTAAGTTTCTTACAGCAGCTGTATCAATGGTTGTTCTGGGCCATAATGCATTGGATGCGATATTATCATTTTTAAATTCTTCTGCCCAACCTAAAGCCATCATACTCATATTGAACTTACTCATGGTATACGCTATATGCGGTCCCATCCACCTGGGTATCATATTAATGGGGGGTGAAAGTGTAAGAATATGTGCACCTGATGATTTCTTTAAATAAGGTATAGCATGTTTTGTAAATAAAAAAGTACCCCTTACATTGATACTGTGCATTAAATCAAACCTTTTTGATTCAGTCTGTTCTGTTCCAGTCAACTGAATCGCTGATGCATTATTAATTACAATATCAATTCCACCAAATACTTTTACAGCAGTTTCAATTGCGTGAAGTATTTGGTCCTCAAAACGTATATCAGTTTGTACAGCAATAGAATTACCTCCTGCAGCTTCCATCTCAGCGGCTGCAGAATATATAGTACCTCCTAATTTTGGATTTTCTTCTGTGCTTTTGGCAGCAATAACAATATTGGCGCCTTCTTTGGCAAGTTTTAAAGCTATTGCTTTTCCAATACCCCGGGTAGCCCCGCTGATCAAAACAGTTTTATTCTTAAAACTCATAGTAAAAAAGTTATGAGTTGTAAGTTATAAGTTATAAATGAGCTGAAAAAATTCTTAGTAGATTAGTTATTTCCTGTAATGTTATTCTGCATTTTCCCAACCCAGGAATTTACTGATCACGGCTTCTGTTTCATAACAGGCAGTTTGCAACTGATGATTTATAATACGGATATCAAAATGATCCTTAAACGAAATTTCATAATTAGCTTTATTAACACGTGTGGCAATGGTTTCAGGCGTTTCTGTACCCCTGCTTTCCAGCCTTTTTTTCAATTCTTCCACACTGGGAGGTTCAATGAAAATAGATAGGGAATTCTCGGGAAACTGCTGCTGTACATGAATAGCTCCTTTAATATCTATATCCAGCATCGGTGTTTTTCCGGATGCCCAAATCCTTTCAATTTCACTTTTTAAAGTGCCATAATATTTGCCTTCATATACCATTTCCCATTCAATGAATGCATTTTCTTTAATTTTCTGCTGAAATTCTTCCACGGAGATAAAATAATAATCCACCCCTTCCCTTTCCATATCCCTGGCTTTGCGGGTGGCAGCTGAAACTGAGAAGGCTAATAAGGGATATTTATGTAAGAGGTAGTGAGTTATAGATGTTTTTCCAGCACCGGATGGTGCAGTAATTATAATAATTTTCTTGCTCATAATCCGCGCAAGTTAAGGCAAGTATTTAAAAAATAATGACAGGATAATACCAAAATTATTAACCCTATCAGGTAAAATTTCAAATCAGTAAAAGAGGTTATGACAACAAGGGGTCAGAGAAATAATCACTTTGAACTTTGATTTGCCATTTATTCCGGATTTGCTTTAATGAGTTTCTCAGATTATCATTGGCATTCTGGTTCTTTACAATATAATCCCAGGCACCTTTTTTCATGGACTGAATAGCAATATTAATATCTTCCTGAGATGATATCATAATAACTTCCGTTTCAGGGTTCTTTGTTTTAATTTTTTCCATTACTTCAATTCCGTTCATTCCAGGCATGGAATAATCCAATGTTACCGCTTCTGGCGTTTCTTTCATTGCTTCCAGAAATACTACAGGGTCATCAAAGCGTTTAACTTTAAACTCAGGATTCAGGGAAAGAAAATAATGTAACATAGTACCATACCATTGGTCATCATCCAAAATATATACGGTGAATGGCTTGAAATTCTTCATTTTTAAGTTTTTAATGTACTAATATCTGTATGAAGATGATGCCATAAAATAAACATTTGATTACCAATATATTAGCATTCTAAATCTCAGAGAAAATTCCAATTACTGGAATTTTTTCCAGTGTCTGCACCAGTTAAAACAACTGTGTAGCCAATAGGTTTACAGAAAAATAATAGTTAACTGCAGTAATCTAATTTACATGAAACAATTCCCCATCCATATCAATATTATTTCCTTTCATTCTTTTATGAGGCAAATGATATCTGAATGATATCCTGAATTTGGGACCACTTTGCACACCAGTTTGGTATAATACTGTTTTGGAATTGTTCATTTCTGTGAATTTCAGCTTTCCCCCACCCAAAAACCCGGCTTCTGCATCAAAACTAAAGCTTTTGGATATCCTGTAAATATAAGAAGCCCCTGCTTCAAATTGCCTGAGTTGCATATACACGGTTGCAGAGGGCGTATTAAAGTTTTGCTGATTTTGGAACTGAAACCTGTTTCCTGCAGGCCTGATTAAAAAGCTGATACCCATTGTTTTATTCAACCTGTTTGTTACCTGTAAATTAACCGGCAGTATTGCTGATAATGACCAGGAGTCCGAAAATTTCTTTCTGATACCCAATATAGGCAAAGGCAAAGGCCTGCCATAAGCATAAGTCAGTACGATACCATATTGATAGGTCAGGGTTGGATTCTGAATATGATTTACAATAAAATTCCCGGTAAACCGGTATTCAATTGCACGATTTTGAATTACAATTCCATCACTGGCAAATCCAATATTGGCATCTGCTATAATGATATTTTTTTTGCCATTAAAAAACATACCACCCAAACCTGCTGAACCATTATAAAAATTACGTTGGTTTGTAATGAATCCAATGTTTGAATTCATTACATCAAAGCCTGCATGTACCGAAGTTTGATAAAAATGTGCAAATCCGTCTTTTGCCTTATGCTGTGCAACTTTATCACGGTTTCCAATTAAAGGAAGGCTGAAGTTAACGGCAGCCACTTTGTAACCATAACTGCCTACCGTATCCTTTAATGACCTGGCAGGCAATATAGAAGCAGAAACACCAATTGTACCTCCGGTCAGATCCATTCTTTGCGCCAAAGTATTTGTTACAACTGCCAATAATATATGGCAGAGTAAAAGTTGTTTACATTTCAATGTGAAGGTTTTGTCTGCAATATAAGCGCTAAAATGTTACGGGTACCTAATCCAAACAGCATTAACAAAATGAAAAATAACTTTACCGGGTTCCTTTTAAAAATGCTACTATTTTTTTTCTTTCCTGATCTGTAATCAAAGATCTGGTTTGCATGTGCATTCCCACTGTTTCCCATTGCTCCGGTGAAAAAGTTGCAGGAGAAGGCGTATTATGGCATCTCTGGCAATTCTCCGCCCATAATTGAGCGCCCGATTTATCAGCTATTTCTTTTGTTGGGGCACAACTGCTGCTCATTAAAATATACAAACAACTGAATAATAAAAGGCAGGCCGAAACTATATTGAGTTTTTTAAAATACTTCATACTTCAAATTTAAAGTTGAATGGAGAATTGTAAATAAAGGGTATTGGTGGTGGTTAAACCCATATTTGCATTCAACGCCTGGCTGGCAGTGCTGGTCCCTTTGTAAGATTCATAAGAAATCTTTAAAACCGACCTCCAGGTTAACCAGTAATCCAGTCCCAGTTCAAAACTATGCTGATTACTTCCCCAGGTAGAATTGGCAGGTGTTGTATAGTTGGTATACCTTCCTGCTAATTCAAAGTTTTTAAGAAAATTATTGGCTCCCACAGGCCTGAGTGAACATTGCACAAAACCCGCTTTACTTTGATTTTTAAATGTATAGGTTTGTGTTGTATCTACCGGACTTATATAATTGGCATCATCAATATTTACTATATTGTACTGCGCCTTTATATTTAATAAAACGGGATTCAGCGTTTTTACATAATTCAAATCAAAAGCATACATTTTTCCGCTGGTATTCTGATAGGCAGTTCCGTCTGTTCCAAGTTTACCAAACATCCCTGAAACTCCTATTTCCAGAGAAGAATTGGAAAAAGGTAACAAACCCAAACGTCCCGTTATTGTTTTATTCCTGTTATTATCTACTATAAATCCGCCACTTAATGTTCCATCTGTATTCAACTGCATGCCATTGGTAAGTGACAAGTCATAATTCATCTTCATTTTACCCAATGGCAAACCTCCTTCTACTTCCACTCCATAGTCACTTGAAGGTAAATCTGCAATACCCATAGGGTCTGTAGCCAGTTTATCAATCCAGCCGGCAGCTTCCCTTTTGGCATAAGTCCCAAAAGGCAATACAAAATATCCAGCCCTGATAATTAAATTGGGTGCTGCAAAATAGGAGATATCAGCCCAGTTTACACTTAACCCGTTATTATTGAATGAAGGTTCAAATTCCATTAAAAATTTATCGCCATGACGCCATAAAAACATGGGACTAAATTCATAATGATCCACATCTCCCAGACTATTAGCTTTGTTTACAACACTTAATCCTCCTGCAGTATTTGTAGTTTTTGATCCTGCATATCCAAAAGTGGTTAACCCAACTACCATAAAATGATCTTCACCGCTTTTTTTATAATTCATTTCATCTTCAAGCGTATTGATCCTGTCCAGGAAACTGGAATCCAGTGTAATGGTATTCTGAGCAGTTACCTTATTCAAACTAATGGCAATACATATAAAAGGCAACACACATTTCAAAACTGAAATAACCTGTTTCATATTTTTCCTTTAAAGTGTTAAAATGCCTGTTTAATTAGCTTTTCTTAGCTAAGGAGCGTATAAAATTGACTAACTGCCAACGTTGAGTTTCAGAAAATGCCTGCTTAAAAGCTGGCATTGGGTTCCTTCCTTCAGAAATTTTCCAAAATAAAGATCCGTCTGGTTCACTTTGTATTTTGGCAGAAGTATGATCAGCTGGTTTGGGGTTGCAGGCTGATGCAGCAGGTCCGTCTCCCTTTCCGCCATTTCCATGACATGGACTGCAATTCGTTTGATATAATTTTTTGGCATCAGGCAAAACCTGTGTATTTCCTTTAATCGGGTTTTCTTTAGTAAGTGCTGATGAAGGTGCTACCCATGGTTTTGCCTGGCTAAAACCTTTTACAGTTAATAAAAACATAAAAGCAATTCCTAAGCTTAAATTCAATAATGCTGATGTGTAAGGTTTCATTTGTAAAAATTTCAATGTTCTGACAATAATTTTTATAAATGTATATACATTTATAAATTTTGAACATGACATTCGTCATATTATTGAAGGTTCTCAACTAAAACAAATTACTGTTTTCAGGAAATAAAGAGGATATTGGTTGCCTGATTGTCAGTTCTTAACTTTAAGTCATCTTGCTTAATTTAAACTATAAAAACCAGCCATGAAAACAACAATTTATTGTATTCTATCTATCTGCATACTTCCTTTTTTTGGATTTCAGAACAAGGATGATGAAACTGCAATTAAAAAAGTACTGGAAACAGAATCAGCTACCTGGCGTTCAGGCGATATTAAAGCACATGCTGCCTGTTGGCATATTCAACCCTACAGTAAAATTCTTGTTTCTACCACCGAAGGCAAATGTTTTGATGTTGCTCCTGAAAATATGATCCATCCCCCCTCTGGTAAATTGGGTGATGGCGGCAGTTCCTATAATTTAAACTATCAGTTTAGCATTCACGATCAGTCTGCCTGGGTAAGCCATGACGAAGTTTCTCTATCCAAGGACAATCATAAAACCTATTCTCATGAAATCAGGTTATTGGAAAAAATAAACGGTGAATGGAAATTAGTGGGACAATCCATTCACCTGTACCAGCCCTAAAATAACAAAAGTACCATTCCAGCATTTTAAAAATCTGTTATAATAACTCAAACCAGCTTGTATTCTTAAAAAATATGTTCTATATTTCTGAATAATCAGATAGTCACCCTTAACATTTAACGATATGCTTGGTTTAATGATGGATTACCCATTGACAGTAAATAAAATGCTGGATCATGGCCGGCGTGCATACCCCAACAAAGAAATCATTAGTATCCTGCCCGATAAAACCAGGCACCAGTATACCTATTCCAACCTGTATCAGCGCAGTAAAAAACTCAGCTATGCATTACAACATATGCTGCATGTAAAAAAAGGAGAAAATATTGGAACCTTTGCCTGGAATCATTACCAGCATCTGGAATTATATTTCGGCATACCCGGGGCAGGTGCCGTTTGCCATACTATTAATATCCGTTTATCTTCCAGCCAGACTGAATTTATCATCAATAATGCAGAGGACCGTTATATTTTTATAGACGCCTCCCTTATTACCGCTCTGGAACCGATAAGGGCTTTATTACCAACTGTTGAAAAATTTATCATTCTGAACGTTCCGAAAGGATTTAAAACCTCTATTACAGATTATATTGACTATGAAGACCTGATCAAGGATGCTCCAGATCAGGGAGAATGGGTGGAGGTAACAGAAAATGAAGCTTGTGCCATGTGTTATACCAGCGGAACTACCGGGCTGCCAAAAGGGGTGCTTTATTCTCACAGATCCTGTTGTATTCATTCCATCATGGTTTCGTTACCTAACTATGCCGGACTTTGTTCTACAGACAGGATGCTGGCCATTGTACCGCAGTTTCATGTACTGGCCTGGGGATTGCCTTATGCAGGTGTTATGGCTGGACTGGTTTTGGTTCTTCCTTCTTCCAACCTGCAACCAGAAGCACTGGTTAAAATAATGATGGAAGAAAATATCAATAAAGCCGGGGGAGTGCCAACAATTGCCCAGGGCATTTACCAGGTACTTAAAGCTTTAAAACCCACTCTATTTCCACTTAAAGAATTTTTAATTGGGGGTGCTGCTGCCCCTCCAAGCCTGATCGAAAATTTTGATAAAGATTTTAATATTACACTGATACATGCCTGGGGAATGACAGAAACTTCACCAGTTGGTACGCTCAGCAAATTACAGCCCGAACATATAAGCCTACCTGAAAAGGAAAAAATAAAAATAAGGGCTATGCAGGGCCAGGAACTTCCTTTTACAGAATTACGCATTGTTTCAGAAAATGGAACCGTGGCTCCCGGCAATAGTGGGGTGGTTGGCGAAATAGAAATTCGGGGTGCCTGGGTAATCAATGCTTATTTTAAATCTACCAGCAGGGAAAACTTCAGTGAAGATGGTTGGTTTAAAACCGGAGATGTAGGATTTATCAATGAAGAGGGATACCTGCAAATTACAGACAGGGCCAAAGATCTGATTAAAAGTGGTGGGGAATGGATTTCCAGTGTGGCACTGGAAGTAAGTATAATGGCTCACCCACTTGTAAAAGAGGCAGCAGTGATTGCTATACCTGATGAAATATGGACAGAAAGACCTTTGGCAGTTATTGTATTAAAAGACAAAAGCCAACCATTGGTACCTGAGGAATTAACCCATTTACTAACCGGAACATTTGCAAAATACCAGATACCCGATCAGTTTGTTTTTACAGATGAAATCCCCAAAACCAGCGTAGGTAAATTTGATAAAAAAGAAATGCGGCGCCTATATGCGGAAGGCCTTTTAAAAAATAATGAATAGGATTACTGTGCCGCCCCATCTTCACTTTTTCAATTCTATATCATAAGGATACTTTATAAAAAAATAGTTAAGGAATCAACAGGTTTAGTTGATTCCTTAACCAATAAAACTATCTAATAAGTACAGTTTCTAAATATTTGAATTACTGCTTTTTAACTAAAGACCGTATATACAACACCAACTCCCAACGTTCTTTTTCTGTAACGGTTTTTTTAAATGATACCATGGGTGTATGTCCGCGTGCAATTTTCCAGAACATACTGCCATCTGTCTGATTCTGAACCTTATCAGATGTATGATCTGCCGGAGAAGGATTACAGGTTACCGCCTGCGGACCATCTCCTTTACCATTTTTTCCATGACAGGGACTGCAATTTGACAAATAGATTTTCTGTGCATGAGGAAGTAACTGCACACTGTCTTTATAAGGATTTACCATGGATTCTGCTGAAGGTGGCGGTACCCATGAATTATCTTTTTCCTGTGAAAATCCATTGCAAATACCTGCAAAAACAAATACAATTAAAAGCCAAACATACATTTTAAAGCGATTGCTCTTTTTCATACTAATATTTTTTCAAATGGGACATTGTTTAAACATCAAAAGTTAGAGAGTTCTTTTAATTCAAAACATGACTTTTGTTAGGAATTACTATTTTTTGAAATTTTAAAGCATCAACTACCTATTTAATAACAGTTTTCTTTATCGTATTTTCTGTTACTGAAAACTCATTTATATATATTTTCATCAGGATAATAAAATAACTAATCAGTAAAGGGCCGAAAATAAGGCCCATAAAGCCAAATAATTTTAAGCCTACAATTACACCCAAAATGGTTACTAAAGGATGCACATTTCCTATTCTTTTTAATAAGCCCAGCCTCGTAATATATTCCACATTACCAGTAAATAATATACTGTACAATACCAGTCCGATTGCTGCAAAATGCTGATTCGTGGAATATAAATATATTGACAAAGGCACCCAAATAATCATTACTCCTACAAATGGGAAAAAAGAAAAAATTCCGGATATAACACCCCACATCCCCCAATCCTGTATTCCTAAAATCAAATACCCAATCGTTGCAACTGCTCCATGAACAATTGAAATAACCGGAATTCCAATTGCATTTGCTCTGATCATCATATCAGTTTCATGAGCCAGCCGTTCTATATTTCCCGGATTCAACGGAATAAGTTTTCCTAAATAGTGTCTGCTGAGAAATAGTCAGAAGCAATAATATCAGGGGTTTTGAGGATATTTAGGGTGTTAAAGTGCAAAGAATAATGGCAAAAGCTACAAAATCCCGTGCATCCAAACAGTCTTATATCAGTACCAAACAGCTGGTTATGGCAGGATTTGAGACTCCTTTTTCCAATCATTTAAATCCGTTAAACAGATGGGTTATTTTGTCTCAGAAGATTCCATGGGATGATTTGGTCAATGTTTATAAGAAACAACTGAATAATAGTTATACAGGAGCAGAAGGAATTAATCCGCGTGTTGTATTAGGTTCGCTGATTATTAAGCATATGTGCGATTTAAGTGACCGTGAAACGCTACAGCAGATACAGGAAAACATGTACATGCAGTATTTTATCGGGTACAGCAGTTTCAGTGATGAAGAGCCATTTGATGCATCCCTTTTTGTTGAGTTTCGTAAACGGCTGGGAGTGCAGCAAATCAATGAAATCAATGAAAAGATCATTCAGCTTTTTCACAATAATGCGAACCTGAATGATAATAAGAATGATGATCCACCCACAGCACCAATTGTTGTAACAGAATGCTCATCTATGCCGCTGACAGGTGCAACAGAACCTGATGAAAAGACTTTATCAGCCAGCTCATTGGAATCAGAACAACCAGTAATTGTCACCAGCGTCAAACAAAGGTCATCAGTTACTCATGAGGGTAAATTATTGTTAGATGCATCAGCCTGTCCACAGGATATAAGCTATCCGACAGATCTGAATTTACTGAATGATTCCAGAGAGAAAGCAGAAGATCTGATAGACTTTTTATACAAAGCATCGAGGCATGAGACTAAACCAAGGACATACAGGGAAAAGGCCAGGAAAGATTATTTAAGAACAGCACAGAAGAAGAAGAAAACAAAGAAGGGAATACGTATTGCCATTAGAAAACAATTGTGCTATTTGAAAAGAGATATCAAAAGCATTTATCGTTTGCTGGAAGACTATGCTTGTATACCATTTGATCCACATCAATACAAATATTTTTTGGTGATACAGACACTTTATGATCAGCAGAATCTGATGTACAGACAAAAGATTCATAGTGTTGAACATAGAATAGTGAGTATTTATCAACCGCATGTGCGGCCAATTGTCAGAGGCAAAACGAATGCGGATGTAGAGTTTGGTGCTAAGATACAGGTAAGCCTGATGCATGGTTTCGCATTCTTAGAGGATTTATCATGGGAAGCCTTCAATGAAGGAACACGATTAATAAATGCAGTAGAACAGTACAAAAGAAGATTTGGCTATTATCCGAAAGAAGTATTGGTTGATAAAATATATTGCACGAGGGACAACAGGGCAAAACTGAAAGAAAAGGGAATAGTCCTTGTGGCCAAGCCACTTGGAAGACCAAGGGCAGTGCAGAATCATATAAGACCCGGGGAACGCAATCCAATAGAAGGCAAGTTTGGTCAGGCAAAAACAGCATATGGAATGAACCGCATAAAAGCCCGATTGCAGGATACGAGTGAATCATGGATTGCAATCATCATTATGGTACTAAACCTGGTTAAATTAACTGGGCTGGTACCCTATTGGGTAAGGATAATGACTTATTCAGCATCATGGGTCAATAGGCTGAAGAAGGGTATTAAAAAGCTGATATTCCAACTTGAAAAATTTGGCTTTCCTGAAAATAACTGTTACTTTTTCAGCAGACCCTAAATAATTCTCTATTTGTTTTCCGCTGTATAACAAATAATATAATAAAAAAAATAACATAACCAGATTAGAAAGGATATTAACCGTGCTGTTTAAAAAAGATGGTACATAAGAGAACGAAGTTTCAGCCATTGATTCCGCATTGGCTGTTGTAAATAATTGCCAGCCAATATAGGTTTCAATTTTTTTGGAAAACATTACAAGACCTGCAATTAACTCCTGTTGTTTATTTACCAATTGGCTTATTTTAGGCAAAACCATTAATATGGAAAAATAAAAAGGAATCGCTATTACCAGTATAGAAGTAAAAATAAATAAAACAGCAGTGATGCCTTTACCCCATTTTTTTTGAATGGTAAGCTTATAATACAATTTTCTGGTAAGAATAAACAAAGTAATTCCACCTAAAAATCCTGGCAGAAAAATATACAAAGTAGTAGCAAGTAAAAGTCCCAGCATGATGATCAAAGCAAGTAAAATAATTTGCCTTAACTGATTATTAAAAACATTTGGCATAGTAAATTTCTATTTAAATCTTAATGCTTTCCAGTACGTCTGTAAACCTCACTAGTTGTTGTTCCATTCTTTTTCTTCCCCAAGATCACGAACAATAAGAAAAAAAACCAGCGCTGCCAGTGTAGCAATAAAAGGAATTATAGTTAACAAATACATGAGTTAGTTTTAGAATTGTGATTGAAATAAGCTGTTTCAAAGTTGTGTCTATTTTGGTTTTAATGCATTACAACACAAGCTGAAATATTTATAACATTCACAGATATCTGAAAGCTCCCTATTCTTCCAGAATTTTTATGCTTCATATATTCAAATGAAATAGAATAAAAAAGGGTAACAGAATTTACATCTGTTACCCTTTTTATGCTGAAATTATATCCCGAATTCTATAGAGCGTTTTTCCATTCCTTTACCTGCATTACCTCTGCCTGTCTTGGGAAAATTTTAGTGGTCAATACCCTGTGTACTTCTTCATCCCTGTCTGCACAGGCATCGGCAAGTACTGTAATTTTAAAATCTTTATCGGCAGCTTCTCTCAAAGTAGATAATACCACTCCACTGGTTGCAATACCAGTCAGTACCAAATGCTGTAAGCCATATGCCCTTAATACAACTTCCAGGTCACTTCCGGCAAAAGCGCTAACTCTTTTTTTACAGATTACCACTTCATGTCCCAGGGGTGCCACTGATGCATGCACCTGCATGGCATCGGCTTCATCCAGATTCATGGACCCATTTTTCAGTAAAGAGAACGATTTATTATTCGGGCTTACTTCAGGAAACCCTTTTCTGAACCCTACCACAACATAGATTACCGGAATAGTAAGATTGCGGGCTGTTTCTATGGCTTCTGCCACAATTGCCAGATATTCTTCTGCCTGTCCCAACGTTTTTACAGTTGCGACCTGCACATCCATCACCAGTAATGCAGTTTTCAAATTTGTTTCCATAATTCAAGATTTATTAGTTTATAATATGCTTTTTTGTACTAAAATAAATTTTCATTCTTATCAATGTCCCCTTAAATCAAAGATAACACAGTAAGTTAATCTGATTAACAGGTTGTATTCGTAACTTTAAAACAATATTTTTATTTGTAATAAAAATCTATGAACTTAAAAATCCTTTCCTTTCAGATTGCAGACAGCATTGATATCAAACAGTTTAAATCAGATTTTACTGCCAATATTCATTTTGCGGATACAGACGAATTGTTTTACCATATCGACACCTATAAATACCTCTATGTATTTAAATATGGTATCGTTTGTTTTCTGGGTTATAATGAAACCGAGATGACGGTATTCCTGCAAATGATTAATTCCTATTCAAAAAATTACTTTGATCAGAAATTAAGTGATGAATTTGAGTTGGTTACGGATGCTCCTGCTATGAACTTCGGGTATAATAAAATTGAAATTCCCAATCCCGGCATTGAAGCCATCCGGTTAATTATGCTTAATACTTCTCAAAGTGTGGCACTGGATTATTTTGATCAGCAAACCAATCATTTACTGGAAGAAACAAATTACCATACCCAGATCCTGGAAAAAAAAGGAAAAATAGATCTCGGTGGCATTGAACTTAAAAAATATATCGGGCGTACCCTTAACCTTAAAAATAAAGTAGCTGCCAACCTCTATATTTTCGATTCCCCGGAAGCTACCTGGGAAGATGAAAGCCTCAATAAACTGGATATCGGTTTAAAGAAAACTTTCGACCTGCAATCCCGGTTCCGTACTATTCAGGATGGGTTGCAGATTGTAAAAGATAATCTGGAACTCTTTAAAGACTTACTTCAATACAGAAACAGCGTAGTGCTGGAATGGGTAATTATTATTCTTATCCTGGTAGAAGTGCTTAATATTTTTATTGAAAAAATTTTCAAATGATAAGTGCTGATTTTATTATCTCTTATGCAAGGGCAAATTGGTTAATGCAGCCAGCTTTTCTGCAAGGCTTTCCCCTTCTTTACTAAATACCCAAACAAATAAAGCTTGGATTCGATCATCTTTTTTTATTTGTTCAATTGCCTGCAGGGTTAAATTCTTTGCAATCCCCTTCCCCCGGTATTCTTCCAGTACCAGGGCAGAACACAGATAAATAGCTTCATAACCGCTGGCAGTTGTTGTTAATTCAAACAACTCTTTTTCAGATATTTCTGCTGCCAGAAACCTGTCCATCAATTCCAATGTGGTTGGAAAAACCAATATCCAGGCTACCGGACCATCCCCTTCATTATACTCAGACATTGTGGAAGGATGAATCTTCTGTAAGCGACTGATTACATCTTCATCCACACTCAACTGATCGGGATCTGTCCTGCTGGCAAACACCTCATCAGCCAATGCTATCATTCTTTCAAAATTGCTTGTCGCCATATTCCAAATATAACATACATTTCATGCAAAATTAACATGCTGTTATTTTATAAAAATTGCACTATCAGCTGTTCAACCCTCTTTATTTTTGTCAAAATACCTTTGTAATGAAAAAAATAATGCTCCTGTATGTACTTTCATTTCTGACTGCTTTTGCATTTGCACAAAACAACAATTCAACCGCCTCCAAAAATACCAGTCCAGATCAGCCAAAACTGGTCATCGGTATCGTAGTAGACCAGATGCGTTGGGATTATTTATACCGTTTTCAGGATGCCTATCAGCCAACCGGTGGTTTTAAAAGACTTTTGGGTGAAGGGTTTACCTGCGACAATACTTTTATCAATTACCTGCCCTCTGTAACAGGGGCCGGCCATGCCTGTATCTATACCGGTTCCGTACCAGCTATTCATGGTATTAATGGGAATAACTGGTGGGATAATAACCTGAAAAAAATGATGTACTGTGTGCAGGACGATTCTGTAAAAACAGTCGGCAGCAATACACAGGATGCCGGTAAAATGAGTCCTAAAAACCTGTATGTTACCACTATTACAGATGAATTAAGAATAGCCAGCAATTTTCAGAGTAAGGTAATCGGGCTATCTATTAAGGACAGAGGTTCTATTCTTCCTGCCGGACATGCGGCCAATGGTGCATACTGGTATGATGCCCAATCCGGAAATTTTATTACCAGTACCTATTATATGAAAGCATTACCAGAATGGGTTAGAGCATTGAATACCCGAAAACTGGTAGATTCCTTCTATGCAAAAAACTGGGATCTTTCACTCAGCAAAAACTTATATTCTTCGCTCTGTGATGCTGATGAAAACAGTTATGAATCTAAAATATTTGATACGGTTCATACTGGATTCCCTTACCAGTTAGCTCTTTTTACCGGAAAAGACTATTCCAAAATTGCCTATACACCCTATGGAAATGATTTACTGGTGGAAGCAGCCAAAAAAGCCATTGAAGGAGAGCAATTGGGTAATCATACGGTTACTGATTTCCTGGCCATTAGTTTTTCTTCACCCGATTATATTGGCCATGCTTTTGGCCCTAATTCATGGGAAATGCTGGATAACTACAGCAGACTGGATGTGAGTTTGGGTAATTTACTGGATTATCTGGATAACACTGTTGGAAAGAATAAATACACTGTATTCCTGACTGCCGATCATGCTGGTGCCCACATTCCCGAGTATTTACAAAAAAACAAATTGCCTGCAGGCAGATGGGAAGATAAAGACATTAAAAATGAACTGAACGGTATTTTTGAAAAAGAATACAGTATATCCGATCTGGTGATTGCTGTTAATGATTATGCAGTTTACCTTAACCATGATGAAATAGAATATGTAAAACAATTTGCTGGTCCGCTTGGTAAACTGGATGAAGAAAAAATTAAAAATATGATTACCAGCTACCTGATAAAAAAAGAGATGGTTTTGCAGGTAGTAGACCTGAAAAACCTAAACCGCAATCCACTTCCTCAAAAAATCAGGGATATGCTGAATAATTCCTATACTCCTGTACGTAGCGGAGATTTGGAAATTATTATGAAATCTGGTGTTATGTCTTCCGGTAAAACCGGAATGACCCATGGTGCCTGGTATAATTATGATACCCATATCCCTTTATTATGGTATGGGGCTGGTATTAATCAAGGCCATTCTTTTATCAATACAGATATGGCAGATATTGCACCTACCCTGGCTGCATTATTACATATTCAAATGCCCAGTGGTGCTGTTGGTAAAGTAATTACTGAAGTATTGAAATAAGCTCACCGGTTATTTATAAAAAAAGATGCTGCACTACAGCATCTTTTTTTATGCGGGTACCCGTACATTTGAAGCATGACAAGCCCATTGGATAACCCGGTATGGAATGCTTTAAGCAGTAAACTAAAACATTTTAATCTGGGTAATGACCTGCTTAAATACTTCCCCCCTGAGGTTTCTCCGTTTATTGCGCTGAAAGACTGGAATGAAGAAGATATACAGCATTTAATCAACTTTATCCCGGAAAACAGAAGTTTTTCTGTACTGCTCCATAAAGAAATCAGTTTGCCCGAATCTTTTGAGATGATTTTTAAATTGCCACTTTATCAGATGCATAGTACAGATTTCAAACCTAATTATAAGCCAGGCCTTTCCCTTCGCCCTTTAACAGAAGCTGATGTTCCGCAAATGCTTGCTTTAACAGAATTAACCAAACCGGGCCCTTTTTACCAGAAAACCATTGAATTCGGCAACTATTATGGCATTTTCCAGGAAGATGAACTCTTAGCCATGGCGGGAGAAAGACTACAAATGGATGGCTTTACAGAAATCAGTGCCATTTGTACCAAACCAGGCCACCAGGGAAAAGGCTATGCCGCACATTTGTTTTCCCAGGCAGCGGAAAGGATCCTGCAAAATAATTGTGTTCCATTCCTGCATGTACGGACAGACAATCTGCGGGCCATTGAATTATACAAAAAGTCCGGATTTGAAATCCGGACAGATATTTATTTTGCTGTTTTTAAAAAAAGATAATAGTACTGGTGGCTTAATCCATGCCACAACCAATCGGCGAACCGGGTGCAACCGTAATATGCATAAATGTTTTCGCTTTTTCAGGTGTTTTTATCCTGTCCAGTGTCAGTAATAGATATCCTTTTACGGCACTGCTGGTAGCTGTTTTCAATTGCGTTTCTGCTGTTGTTTTAATCCCATCAATTGCATTGGCCAGGTCTGCCCTTACTGCAAAGGAAGCATTTTCATTTACAGAAGCCGCGAGCATATAAGTCAGTAACAACTGTGCATTTTGTTGCTGAATCAATCCTTCCAATCCTTTAGCAGCAGGTGCTTTCCATACTTTCTCCAACAACTGGTTCAGCATTTCATCCACACCTAATCCGTTGTTTTCAGCCTGGTATTCTGCCATCCGATTTAAACGGCTGGTATTGAACAGAAAGGAAAAAGGAATTTCTGTTGCAGCTTCTGCTGCGGATAAAGGATCAAAAGCCAGTCCTGTTCTTCTGCTAAATAGCTCCCGGTTATAATCATAAGCAGCCGGCCTGGGTGGTATCAGTTTAATAATGCTTTCCGGTAATGCAAGTGCTTTAGGATTCATACAATCTATTATCGCTTGTAAGGCGGATAGTTGCTGTTCCCTGCTAACCGGTTTGGTAATGGTTTGCCCGTCTCCCTTCACCGCATAAGTATAATACATACCCCCTACCTGTTTGGTAACAGCTTCTATCTGATACCGGTGAAATAAATAGACCGGTACCAATACATCTTCCAGTAAGGCATAAGGGGTTCCTTTACGTATAGAATTTTCCCCAAAATGCTGTAATGCTTTTTCCCTGATCTGCATCACTTCTTTTAAAGCTGTAACAGGATCGGTGCCCACATCCCATAAATGGGCATTAGGGTGTAAACCTGCAGGATCACGTGCATCCCTGTCAGAAATAAAGGTCAAGCCCTTTTTAGATGCATCAGAAAGTATGGTATTTAAGGCTGCTTTTTCGTCTGTTGTCTTATCAAATTGGCGGTAGCCATAGTTAATACTAACCTTGTCCCAATCCCCAATTTCCCCGGTATATGCATCCGTTAAATCAATTTCATGTTGTTTATTCAGTTTAACAGCTGGTGATGGATAATCCATTACACTGGCTCTGTTTTGTGAACTGGCAATATAATTATGCATCAGTCCAAGCGTATGCCCCACTTCATGTGCAGCCAACTGTTTCAAACGTGCCAGAGACATATCCAGCATTTTATCATCTCCAGACAGAGTATCCTTATCAAATGGTGATAACAATCCCTGTGCAATTAAATAATCCTGTCGTACCCTTAAAGAACCCAAAGTCACATTGCCTTTAATAATTTCCCCGGTTCTCGGGTCACTTACTGCATAACCGAAGGACCAGCCCCTGGTGCTGCGATGCACCCAGTTGATCATATTATAGCGCAGGTCCATAGGGTCTGCACTGTCCGGCAATACTTTTACCTGGAATGCATTTTTAAACCCTGCTGCTTCAAATGCCTGGTTCCACCAGCTGGCACCTTCCAGCAAAGCACTCCTGATGGGTTCTGGTGTGCCATTATCCAGGTAATACACAATCGGTTTTACCGCTTCGCTGATAGCTGCACCAGGGTCTTTCTTTTCCAGCCTGTGCCTTAAAATAAATTTTTTCTCAATGGGTTCTGCTATCGGTGTACTGTAATCAAAATAGTCCTGTGTAATATACGGGCACCTTGCATCATAAACCCTGGGTGTAAAATGGCTGTCCGGCAATTGCACAAAAGAATGGTGCACTCTTAAAGTAATCGCTTCGGAAGCCGGTGCCACCGAACTCACATAATTACCTGCTTTAATAGCCCCTGCCACAAAAGTGACAGTAGTTTCAAATTCCGTATTGAGGGGGAAGTCTTTAGTCCTGGCTAAATACATCGCACTTCTGCTGGCATCCAAAGTATAGGTTCCCTGATCCTGTAACCTTCTGGAAATCTGCAAAGCATCCCTGAATAAAAAAGCAGTGGCATCTACCAGATAGGCATTATGGCTTTCAGCTTCCACGGTAAACCCCCATAAAGTGGATTGGGCAAAAGATTGTTCCACTGCCCTTTTTTCAGCTGCATCTGTTGTTACTGCCCGGAAATGGTAATTGGGTTCAATCATTAAAATTTTATTGCCAACCTTTGAAAACTTAACAATATAGGTACCCCCTTTTTCACTCACAGCACTTCCCAGCACGCCCCTGTCCAGCCCCACATCATTACTTCCCAATCCGGCAGGCAGGGATGTCTGGTATAATATCTCAGTATCCAGTTTACTAATTTCAATCCATATTTTAGAACTGTGTTCATCCCAGTAAAAATTAAAAAAACCGGTATACGGTTTCATATTTTTAGTTTTCTCCTCAATGGTGGGTAAGGCTTGCGACCTGATAAAAGATGGAATCAATAAAATCAATAAAAATGCAATTCTCATAGTCATTTGGTTAATTGACAGTAAGATACGAAAAAAAACAGGTATAAAAAAGAGGAGAACTGCTTATTTTAAAGCATCATAAACACGGGTTTTAAACAGTTCAAATTCATGTTCCAGTGCAGTAATCCCTTTTTCCTGGGAATCCGATAGAGGTGCAATAGCAAATACCACACTCAGATATAAATCACTTACCCTGCGCCGGAATTTAAATTCATCAAAAAAGATGGATTTACGGTTGGTTTCTATCAGTTCTTTTCTTAAATCGTTCAGGGTATTCCATTTTTTATTGGAGCTGTCCACCGCATTTCCTTTTCCGGTAACTGCAGTCATAGAACGGTCCAGCGTATCCACTAAAACAGCCAGTTTTTCTTCCAGGTTATACAGGCGCATACCCTGCTGATAGAGTTTTTCTATGGAAGATGCTGTAAACCCTTTTGCCGGGTTAGCTTCAACTGATATCTGCTGCTCATAGGATTTACCATTGGCTTTCAATACAATTTTATATTTACCCACGGGTACTTTCGGACTGATAATGGAAGCATACTGAACTGAAGACCCGGCAGTAAAACCACCCAATGCCACTTTAGGCGGATTGATATTGATTCCCCAGTATATTTTGTTCAATCCTCTCAGGCCGGAACCATTCAGGTTTTTGATCATTTTATTGGCTGCATCATATATTTCAATCTTAACGGCATCATTGCTTTTTTCTTTCAGGTAATAATAAAAAACTGGTGCAATTACTTTATTTTCTCCCACCCATCCCCTTAAATTAGGTGCTGACTGCGGCATTTGTCCGGCAAAATCATATTTAAAGGGCAGTACCGGATAAAAAATAAGATCCTGTTTCAGGTCAGATTTGATCATTTCCCGTAAAGGCTGCAAATTGTCAATAATGTATATACCTCTTCCGTGAGTGGCAATCACCAGGTCATTAGTCTGTGGCTGTATTTTAATATCCCTTACCAGGTTATACCAGGGCATATTCTGGTATTTACTGCGTAACCAGTTATTTCCCCCATCAAGTGAAATAAACAAACCCATTTCTGTTCCCAGAAACAGGAGCTGGTCATTCACAATATCTTCCCGTATAATATGGGCAAAGCCGGTAAATTCCAGCGACTGCATCCTTTTCCAGGTTTCACCGCCATCTTCACTTTTTACCACATAGGTATTATTATCCCCATACATATGGTTATCCAGGGTTACATATATTCTTTTGGGATGCAGGGCAGACAATTCAATACTGCTGATCCAGCTGTTTTCCGGCACCCCTGCTTTCCAGATTCCTGCTGCTTTATTCTTCCAGGTTTTTCCTCCGTCAATGGTCAGTTGAAGGTTGCCATCATCCGTTCCTGCCCAGATAATTTGTTCATTGGCAGGATCCTGTACAATGGTAAAAATGGTACAATGATTTTCTGCACTGGTATTATCGCCGGTAATACCCCCACTGTTTTCACTTTGTTGCTGTTTCTGTTTATTGTTCGTAGTTAGATCGGGTGATATCCTTACCCAATTCCTGCCTTCATCAGCAGATTTAAATAAATATTGCGCACCGGTATACAGGTTATAGGTTGGTTTACCGTCTGCTGATTTTTTTGTAGAACTGCCTGTAACAATGGGCGTGTTCCAGTTCCAGCGATATGCTTCTTCGCCCTCCATTTTCTTAGGCTGTATACCAAACGACAAACCGGTGTTTAAATCAATCCGGTTCATTTCCCCACCCTGAGATTCTGAAAACACAATTTTAGGATTCAAAGGGTTTACTCCCACCCAAAATCCATCCCCTTCTCCAATTACGCGCCAGTCCGCCGCTGTTACACCACCCGGAGAACTATTGGGTGCCATCCAGCTGTTATTATCCTGCAATCCGCCATATACATGATATGGCACTGTGTTATCTGTATTTACGTGATAAAACTGACCTACCGGCAAACTGTTTAAAAACTGCCAGGTACTGCCCTTATTCATGCTTTCATACACACCTCCATCCGTACCTACAAACATCATATCCGTATTATTGGGGTTGATCCATAAAGCATGCTGATCGGAATGTGGTTCTACACCGCCAATCAGGGTATTGCTCCAGGAATATCCCCCATCTATGGAATATTCAAAATCAAATGCGGGCCTGTAAACCCTTTTAGAGTCTTTGGGATCAAATACCAGGGTACTGAAATAAAAAGGCCTTGCGGTAATATTTTCTGTAGCAGCCAGTTTTTTCCAGCTGGCTCCCTCATCTTCCGAAATATACAGGCCGGGAACCTTTGCTTCCACAATGGCCAGTATTTCAGCGGGTTTAGAAGGATTAATAGATACTACAATCCTCCCCAGTTCTCCTTCAGGAAGTCCGTTCGTTAATTTAATCCAGCTTTTACCTCCATCTTCCGTTTTATACAGTCCGCTTCCCGGTCCGCCGGAATTAAAAGCATAGGGCTTTCTTCTAAACTGCCAGAAAGAAGCCAGCATTACATTAGTTTTCTGCGGATGCATGGCAATATCTGCACAACCTGTTTCGGCATTTACATATAATATTTTAGTCCAGCTTTTACCCCCATCCACAGATTTATACAAACCCCTGTGTGGGGAAGATTTCCATAAAGGGCCCGGAGCAGCTACCCATATCGTCTTTTTATCCGAAGGGTCGATGATGATCTTACTGATTCTTTCTGTACTGTCCAGCCCTATTTTCTGCCAGTTACTGCCCCCGTCTGTTGTTTTATACAACCCATCTCCGATAGAAACAGAATTACGGGTATTGCTTTCACCGGTACCGGCATAAACTACTTTAGCATTGCCGGGTTCTATGGCCAGGGCGCCGATGGACTGGCAGTATTTATCAAATACCGGTGTAAATGATTGCCCGCCATTCTGGCTTTTCCAGATGCCACCTCCTGCAGCTCCTACATATAAATTCACCTGTCCGTCTACATTAATACCTTCAATACTGGTAATCCTTCCACTCATGGTAGAGGGGCCCAATGCCCTTGCACTCATTACCTGAAAATAAGAGGAATTGATATTTGTTTGTGCAGACACAACCTGTGTAATCAAAACAATAACGGCCAGTAAATGAAGTTTAACAGACATAAACAGGTATTAAAAATTAATTTCCTTTAAAGATAGATTCATCTACTGCTGGATTAATATTCACTTTTTTAGTAACAATCAACATACCTCCCTGGTCAATTTTAAAAGGCATTTTAATGCCAAAATCAATGGTTTGGTAGTCGAGTAATTTTACAGCAGCTTTAATTTCCTGTCCCTGTTGTTTTACAATTGATTCCACTTTATAAATCAGGTAGGTCTTTGTATCAATAAAATAAGTTTTTTCATTATTGTTCTTTGTAGTCATTTTTATTTTATAATAGTCGTTCCCGTCTTCTTCATCTTTACCTAAAAATTCTACCGTAGAACCTTTGCCCTTATAATCAATAAAGGCATCCTGAATATCCAGTTCATCCAGTTTAGATTTCAGTTCTTCTTCCGTAATCGGGCTCAATGTGGTTTTCCCCGCAAGCGGATTCTGTGCCCAACCCTGAGTGGGAGTAATAATATCAATGATCTTATTACCCTGGAATTCAGCATCCATGCGCTGACCCTTCATGTGAATGGCCTGCATGGTATACGGAATTACAAGGCCCTGCACTTCTACCTGTCCTTCTACTTTTACTGTTTTTAACTGGGTCCATTTATCAGCGCCCCCGATTGCAGTAATGTATTTACCAATAATTTCATCGGCCGTTTGTGCCTGTATAGAAGCCCCTTTGATCAGAAAAAGGATTGCCAGTAAAAACAATTTTTTCATATTTATTACATTTTATAACTTGAAATATAGAGATTTATATTAAAATAAAAAAAATCCACTGGTTAATAAATCTTTAAACTGAAATCCAGTTTACATTTATTTTATAACTGATTCTTCCTTACAAAAGGAGAAATTTAACAGGTATAAACGCCAATCCTTGGCAGGTGAATAATTCTATAACATGTCTTTCCGCTTTGAAGAACTAATTTTGAAGTTAAAATATAAGAAAATGAAATTCACTGCATCCCGGCTATCTGAAGGCAATAAATTATTCCCTACAGAAATATACCTGGAACCTACCGGAATAACCATCAAAACTCCAGGCCTCTTTAGTGGTGAATCCAAACACTTTGATTATAACCTGATTGCCCTGGTAGAAATAGATACCCCTTTAATCGGGTTTTCTACTATCCGCATTTTTACCGGCGGAAGTCAATTCTCTGCCAATGGTTTTTCAAAAGCAGAAGTAAACCAGATGAAAAAGGCTATTGAAGCCGGTAAAACCGCTACCAATGCTTCATCACCTGCAGCTGCCGGTACTCAGAAAAGCGTGGCAGATGAATTGAAAAAAATGAAAGAATTACTGGATGCCGGAGTAATTAACCAGCAGGAATTTGAAAAACAGAAAGCAAAAATTCTAAATAGCTAATTCCATTTGCATGAATTATACAGATTGGATTGGAACCATTGGTGTAACCATCCTCTTAGCAGCATTTTTATTGAATTTATTTAACCTGCTGGATAAAAATAAACCCACTTATACCCTCCTTAATATTTTAGGAGCTTGCATTGCCTGTTATGCTTCTGTATTATTAAAATATACGCCCTTTATTGTGCTGGAAGGCAGCTGGGCAGCTGTATCTCTTGCCGGGCTGTATAAATTTTTAAAATAATGAGCGGAGAAACCAATTTGTCAGTTTTATTAAAAACCCTGAAACCTACTTTACATAAAGGAGACTATGTTTTTTGTGTGATCCCTACTTTACAGGGTATTGCCTTTACAGAAATAATTGCCAGTTTTCAGGAGGCAGAAGGGGTTACTGTAATTATACCTAAAGAACTGGCGGATAGGTTAAAACTACCTTACCCATTTATAGCAGCCTGGATCACTTTAACCGTACATTCTTCTCTGGAAGCAGTGGGTTTAACGGCTGCATTTTCCCAGGCACTATCCCAGGCAGGTATCAGTTGTAATGTAATGGCTGCTTATTATCATGACCATATATTCGTAAACCAGTCTGATGCCCAAAGGGCAATGGCAGTGCTGGAAAAACTATCTGCATAAGAAGATTACACCCTGCATAATTAGTAATCTGTTCCCCCCAATAAATAAATGCGTTTTTTATCCTAATTAGAACATCCCGGATTATATCCTGATTCTTACCCTATTCACAGTAGTTACAGTGATTTTGTACGGATCTGATAGAGATGTCCTAGTCTCTATAGGATTAGGACATCACTACCACTTCAGTAGGACTTCACTGGGACATCTGATAGGGAAACCCCATGCAGGGTATATTAAAATGAACCCATAGACTGCCTTACATAAGTTTTTTTCTAAAAAAAAGAAGATAATTTGTTAACCAGGGGGTATGTAAATTTTACCTGTTCAAAAAAATGGCTGGTTTTGTGCCAATAGCAGAAGAAGTAATGAGAGATAAGTTAATCTTAAACCTGCAGTATTAAAATTCCAGCCGCATCATCAAATCTGTTTGCTCATCTTTCCCTAATGTAAAAATATGCTGGCCAAATGCTGTAAAGCCATTCTTTCTGTAAAAAGCAAGGGCCCTGTGGTTTTCTTCCCATACACCCAGCCATAAATATTTCACTGCTTTTTCTTTTGCAATGGCAAATGCCTTATCGTAAAGAGCCTGCCCTATTTTTTTACCCAGGTATTCCTTTAAGACATAAATCCGTTCAATTTCCAAAGCATTATTATCCTGTAATTCCGTTTGTGAAGCTCCTGAATTGAGTTTCAGGTAACCGGCTTTTTTGCCATCATAGATGGCAAAAAAGAATAGAGATTCCGGGTTTTCCAATTCATTTTTTAATCTGTCAATATGGAAACTTTCCTCCAGATATTTATCCATGTCTGCTGCAGAATTGAAATCAGAAAAGGTTTCGGAAAAAGTTTGCCTGCTAATAGACTGTAATTCAAGGATTTGACCTGTTGTAATCTTTTCGATAATAATGGGCGACATAATGAAGTGCTGATTGATGGATATAAACTGCAATTTTAAACATTCTTTACTATCTATATTCCGGCTTTTAATAATTCCCATTATCAGGTTCCGAAGGGAAAGACAATTAATATACATTCATATTGGCGGTTGGGATGATTCCTGTAAGGATAGATTGGATGGAATAAGCAAAATCATTAGTTCCTGTTTTTGAAGATTGAGAGACTGGGACCTGAAATATTGAAAGAAAATAATTGTAAAACAGTATTGAAACGGGTTCCAATAAAGAGGCTGGCCAAATAGGCCAGCCTCTTATTTTCAAATTGCTATATGTTGTTACTTTATGGTTTAACAGCCCAGGCTAAACCATCCGGCCCACCGCCAATATCCAGGTGCCCAGTTACTTCCAGTTTTTTAAGGTCTATAATGGCAACATAATTATCACCTGTACATCCTACAAATGCCCTGGATCCATCGGCATCAATAAGGATACCTGCTCCACCATGGCTTATATTCAGGCGTTTTATTTCTATATGACTTGTGGCATCAAAAACAAAAAAATCACCGGATCTTAAACTTGAAACCAATACCCGTTTTCCATCAGGCGTAAACTTAAGTCTGTTAGCTCCTATTGCTTTTGCATCGAGGGTAGTGACTAATTTCCGGGTTGGTAAATCAATGATAGCAATTTTTCCATCATCAGCTGCGGCTGTCCATAACTGTTTTCCATCAGGGGATACATCAAAACCTTCAGAACCTCTGGACACCGGAATTACGGTTTGTATCCATTCCCTGCGTGGTCCTCCCATGGGTGGTGGGCCTCCAGCTCCGGTTGGTGGTGGTCCCTGTTGCATCGGAGCTCCTGGAGGAGGGGGCCCTTGTGGCAAAAGGGTATCTGTTAACAAGCTTACAGTACCTGCATTTACATTAGTAGTATAAATATTTTTTTCATCCCGGGTAACATATACCATATGGGTGCGGTCCTGACCAGTACCCATGCTCCAATCCAACTTACCGGTTGCAGGGTCATAACGGCCAACAGCTTTGGCACCCTCAGCAGAAAAATATAGTTTTCCACCTGCAAAGTCCAATCCATGCGGGCCAATCAAAGGCCGGGTATCAATATCCGGTAATCGCTTTTGCGCAACCAGGTCAATCACATCAATTTCATGAGAACGGCCACCACCTGTAATGCTTACATAGGCTGTTTTGCCATCGGCAGAGGCAATCACTTCATGCGGGTCATTACCTACAGGCACTTTTGCTATGACTTTTAATGTAACCGGATCCACAATGGCCAGTATATGATCAGATTTGGACAGCGCCAGCAAATTAACCTGCTGTGCAAAAGTTCCGGAAAAGGAACCTGCGAACAGAATTATAAAAATGCTGATAGGCAGCAGGAGGCCTGATCTGAATTTTGCCGGATTGTTGCTTCCGGAGCTGGATAATTCTTCCAGTGAAATTTTGTTCATATTGGTTTGTTTAAAAGTGCAACTAAATCCTCTCTAATTAATATTTGTTGCCTGTCTGGCAATAAGTTTCCATTCACCCCCTTTTTTCATCCAGATATCTGTAAATCTTCTTACAGTACTTTGTGTGGGCTGCATCGGCTTATCTAATAATGATTCTTTTCCCATCACTACCGCAATATTGTCTATGAAAGTAATCCTGTCAATTGTTTTCTCATAAGCCTGATACCTGACACCTGCTTTCATGGCATTTAATATTTCCTTACCTGTAACTACTTTCCCCATCGGGTTATTAATTACATAATCTGCAGACCACAGCTTTTGCAAGGTTAAAGTGTCGTATTTTACTAATGCTTCAGACCAGGTTGTTTCTGCCTTTTTTATTTCCAGTTCATCTGAACTTTGAGCAGAGGAATAATAATATGATATAACAGTCAGTATCAGAAAGAAAATCAATTTTTTCATATTGATTGTTTATATAGTCAGTAAATTATCATCATTTTCTGAAATGAATCATCCCCAATTATTTTTATTTCCCTAAGTAACACTTTTTAACAATTATTGTTTTTTATACTTTAGGGTTCTTGCATCATTAATTACACCCTTCCAGTTTAGTCCATAAGCAAAATTGTAAGCATGGCCCTCACTATCTATATGGCATTGCATATCCTGAGGTATATCTTCTTTTTGTTCTTCCACTGTTTGCATATTAGCAGGCATTTGTAAAGGCAGCAAACCGGAAGGCTCAATCTTACCGGAAATAATGTCTAATAAGGCCTGGTCCTGTACACCAAATGAAACGACCAGCCCTTCAATCTTTGATTCAAATTCTGCCACTACTGCCGGATTGGATAAAGCCATACACACAATAACGGGTTTATCTTTCATCTGTTCTTTAGTAGTTAAAATAGTTTTGAGGTCAGAAACATTACTGGAAGTACTTGTTTTGCCATTATAGGAACGGTTCAGGATGGTTGGATCAACAATAGGATCACCTGCTCCCATACTCTTTTCTCTGGCATTAACTGCTGTATAAGTATCATATTGAAGGCTAATGGGTACATACCCATTGCCCCCTTTCAGCCTGTCTTCCCTGCTATATCCCGTACCTCCTGCAGGGCTTTTTACAAATACAATTGCAAAATCAGCCCTGGTTGGATCTTCAGTAATATTGTAATACTTTTTTACAATATCCAGGTTAACTGGATATTCTACTCTTTCCGGTGTTATGTTACCAAAGAAATCTTTTACTGAAGGCACAAATCGTTTAGGTATATATACGGTTTTAGTTTTTATTACTGGCAGTACATTTCCTTTATTTTTCAATAACACAACCGATTTTAACTGTGCCTCATAACCAGCTTTCATATATGCTGGCTGGCCAACAGTATTAGCTGATTGGGAAGGATCAACATATGGATTCTCAAACAAACCAACCTGGAAGATATTACGCAGCAACCGGACAGCTGATTGCTCAAATCTCTTACGCATATATGCTTCTCCATGTTCCTTTATTCCCATTTGATACGCTTCCAGAACAGGGCCTGCCACATTATTTCCGCCAAACTGGTCAGCCCCGGCTGATAAAACTTTATAATGTCTTTCAGCGATGGTCAGTTTTTCAACACCCCAGGATTTACCGGCAAATATATCAGGCGTTTTACCCTCATCCGCTGTAATCAACCAGTCAGTGCAAACAACACCGTCGTAACCATACTTATTTCTTAGCAAATCAGTAATAATATATTTACTGTAACTGTTTCCTACGTTCTCCCCATTTTTTGCATCCTGACCATAAGAAATGGTATAATAGGGCATAACAGCTGCTGCTGTTTTAGTTTTGCCATTCAATTTAAAGGCACCATCTATAAAAGGAATGAGCTGGGTTTGAAAATTATTACCCGGATACACTGCAAATTTCCCATATGCATAATGTGCATCCCGCCCCCCTTCTTCAGGCCCTCCACCCGGCCAATGTTTTACCATGGCATTTACACTAAAATAACCCCAGCCATTTTGTATTTCTGCAGTGCCGGTTGATGTTTGAAATCCATCAATATAAGCCCTTGCCATATCAGCAGCTAATGGTGGATTTTCACCAAAAGTGCCATTAAACCTTACCCAACGGGGTTCTGTAGCTAAATCTACCTGAGGAGATAATGCTGTGGTAATACCCAGGGCCCTGTATTCTCTAGCAGCAATTTGTCCGAATTGTAAAACAATGGAGGGATCAAATGTTGCAGCCAACCCTATTGATTCAGGCCACATGGAAATTTTACCTCCAGAACCCAGGTTATATTCTGCATTTGCGACCACTGCATGACGGGGGTCAGAGCTGTTATTTGCAGGAATACCTAATCCTAACCCTTCCACAAAAGCCTGCACATTATTATTCCACTTAGCAGCAACTTCCGGTTTCAGCACTTTTGTAATCAATATATGGCGAAGGTTATCCTCTTTTAAGAATTTCTTTTGTTGGTCAGAAATATCGAAGGGTTGCATATTGCTGGAATCAATCGGCTTGCCATTATAAGTACCGGCTCCAAACCCTTTTGTGTTTGCAGGAATTGCCTGATGAGCACTGTACAGCATTAGACCTGCAATCTGTTCAATACTCATTTTACCGGCAAGGTCTCTGGCCCTTGTTTCAACAGGTAAACGCCAATCCTCATAAGGATCCAGTTTACCATTTTTATTAAGGTCTTTAAAATGAAGCCCATCTATTGTGATAATCGCAATACCTGATGCAGGCGAATATCCAAGTGTAGGGCCATTATTATTATGTACAGTTTTGTAATTGTTGCCATTTTGGCTTTGCGCAAAACCATTCATACAGGTAAACAGTAAAATACTTAGGCAAATGTAGAATTTCGGAAATATTATAGTTTTCATATGGGGCACGTTTTTCTTACTAATGAATATAGATAAGATTTTTAAACCCTGTAATAAAAAATATTGGACTAATCTCCATTTTACAAAGGTAATTCGGCTTAATTCCTACTTTTACTAATGGACATTATTTTCAAAAAACGAACAGGCCAAAAGCATATTATCTCCTATAAAAGGGAAGGCAGGGAGGACTTTTGGATGGAAGCAGATGCGTTTTTTATATTGCATGATTTAAGCCATTATGCAATTGAAACTACACTTAAATATACCACGGCATTCTGGGGTTTAATAAAGGAAGGTATGAATCCGGATGTTTTTGAAAACAAAGAATTAAGAGATAAACTTTCCCTAACCAATGAAGCATGGTATGCAGAATGTATGGCAAACCTATTTCTGATGGAATTATCTCAGGGAGTATTTGAAAATCTAAACAATGTAATTAATGATAGCCTTCGTCAGACAAATCCTGAAGTTCCGGCTATAGAACTTTCATCCATTGAAATTGAAAATATAAGAAAAACCTTTACAGCACTTGCTTCAAAATGGAAATCATTAAATACCGACGAAACAATATTGCTTACATTTTAGTAACTGTTACTAATTATTTTGGGCCAGTCAGTTTAATAAATAATAAGTGGCACAATGCTGAAAATAAAAAAAGATGGCCTTAAAACTGGCCATCTTTTTTTATTAAATAACTGTATTTTGAAATCAGGCCAGATCAAACCTGTCCAGGTTCATCACCTTATTCCAAGCTGCTATAAAATCATGTACAAATTTATCTTTTGCATCGTCCGATCCATATACTTCAGCCAGTGCCCTAAGCTCTGAATTAGAACCGAAGATCAGGTCTGCACGGGTACCTGTCCACTTGATTGCACCAGTTTTTCTGTCCCTCCCTTCAAAAACCTCCAGTTTATCAGAATTTGCTTTCCAGGTAGTATTCAAATCTAACAGGTTCACAAAAAAGTCATTCGTAAGTGATTCCTTATGACTGGTAAAGGCACCATGTGAAGACTGGTCAAAGTTGGTGTTCAGTACACGCATTCCACCAATCAAAACAGTCATTTCCGGTGCAGATAAGGTTAATAATTGTGCTTTATCAATCAGCATTTCTTCTGCATTGACCGTATATTTTGAATTAATATAATTGCGGAATCCATCTGCCTTTGGTTCCAGAACTGCAAATGATGCTATATCGGTTTGTTCCTGAGCAGCATCGGCACGTCCCGGTGTAAATGGCACTTCTACGTCCTGACCAGCATTCTTTGCTGCTTTTTCAATACCTGCACATCCGGCCAAAACAATCAGGTCTGCCAGAGAGACTTGTTTGCCACCAGCATGAGCAGTATTAAAGGCTGATTGAATAGCTTCCAGTGTTTTTAATACCTTATCCAATTGGGCTGGATTATTTACTTCCCAATCTTTTTGAGGGGCCAGGCGTATACGTGCTCCATTGGCGCCACCTCTTTTATCAGAGCCCCGGAAAGTGGAGGCAGAAGCCCAGGCTGTGGTAACCAATTCAGATACAGAGAGCCCTGATTTCAGTATTGTAGCTTTTAATACTGCAATATCCTTTTGATCAATTGTAACATGTGTAACTGCAGGAATAGGGTCCTGCCATATCAAAACTTCAGCAGGTACTTCCTGTCCGAGATAGCGGGCAAGCGGGCCCATATCACGGTGAGTCAGCTTAAACCAGGCACGGGCAAAAGCATCAGCAAACTCATCCGGGTGTTCATAAAAATGCCTGGAAATCTTTTCATAAGCCGGATCAACCCGCAATGCAATATCCGTAGTCAGCATGGTTGGTGCATGATGTTTAGACGGGTCATGCGCATCCGGAACTTTACCATACCCCGCACCATCTTTTGGTTTCCATTGATGTGCACCGGCAGGACTCTTGGTTAATTCCCATTCATAGCCAAACAGGTTCTCAAAGAAATTATTGCTCCATTTAGTGGGTGTGGTAGTCCATGCCCCTTCCAAACCACTGGTTATAGTATCATCAGCATTGCCGGTACCAAAAGTGTTTTTCCAGCCAAGGCCCTGTTCTTCAATACCTGCAGCTGCTGGTTCCCTACCCACATATTTACCAGGATCTGCAGCCCCATGTGTTTTACCAAAAGTATGTCCGCCGGCAATCAATGCTACTGTTTCTTCATCATTCATTGCCATACGGCCAAAAGTTTCCCGAATGTCGATAGCAGCTGCAAGCGGATCCGGTTTGCCATTAGGCCCTTCGGGGTTCACATAAATCAACCCCATCTGCACTGCTGCTAAAGGGTTTTCCAGTTCCCTGTCACCTGTATATCGTTTGTCGCCCAGCCATTCTTTTTCAGATCCCCAATACACATCTTCTTCTGGAGCCCAAACATCTACGCGGCCACCTGCAAAACCAAAGGTTTTAAAACCCATCGATTCCAGTGCACAGTTTCCTGCAAGGATCAGCAGGTCTGCCCATGAAATGTTCTTTCCATATTTCTTTTTAACCGGCCAAAGTAGCAATCGGGCCTTATCCAGATTAGTATTATCCGGCCAGCTGTTTAGTGGAGCAAACCGTTGAGTTCCATTACCAGCACCACCTCGTCCATCAGAAATACGATAGGTTCCTGCACTATGCCAGGCCATACGGATGAAAAAGGGACCATAATGTCCGTAATCGGCTGGCCACCAGTCCTGAGAGGTTGTCATCAAATCAAAAATATCTTTCTTTACAGCAGTCAGATCCAGTTTTTTAAATGCTTCCGCATAGTTAAATGCTGTACCCATTGGGTTAGCTGTTGCAGGATGCTGCCTTAAAATATTTAACTTTAACTGATTGGGCCACCAGTCACGGTTTCCCGTTCCACTACCCGCAGTTTGTTTCAGTGCTCCACCAGAAAACGGGCATTTACTCTCCCCGCTTTTTTGAGCTGATTGGCTCTGAGATGCATTGTTTTCCATAATAGATGATATTGTTTTAACCTGGTAATTTAAGATGGTATGTTTCTTATTATACCATGCCTGATATCTGTGATAAATATAACAACTATGTATCGGAATTTGTTTAATGCTTTACGAAAGTGTGAAAGATGTAAGGAGGATAAAAATATGTTGAATATGGAAAACTCAATTAAAGTAATATGAAATTTCCACTATCATATAAATGTCAGGATCAAAATTAAAAGCTATAAATACATTTCGCTATTAACCACTATATTTAAGCCTTACCAAATACTAAAACATCTACCATGCGTGTGTTAATATTATTCATTCTTTGTTTTCCATTAATAGTTACTGCCCAGTTGAATAAAGACAGTATCATGATCAAAAGAATGTCAGATGAAATTATGAATAATGGCAAAGCTTATGATCTGTTAAGGGAATTGACTAAAAATATTGGCGGGCGTTTAGCGGGCTCTCCCGAACAACATAATGCTGCTATTTGGGGTAAGGTTAATATGGAAGCTTTTCAGCCTGATAAAGTATATTTTCAGGCTTGTAAAACACCTAACTGGAAAAGAGGGGGAAAGGATTATGCTGCCATTGTTTCAGTAAATGGAAAACCGCTGAATAAAAAACTGGAAGTGATGGCTTTAGGTAATTCTTTAAGCAGCAAAGGCTTAATTGAAGGAGAAGTACTGGCAATTGCTGATTTTGATGAACTGGAAAAAAGAAAGAATGAAGTTAAGGGGAAGATTGTGTATTACCATAGTATACTGGATCCAAACGAGATTGAAACCGGTAAAGCCTATGAAAATGCATATTCCTATCGTTCCGATGGGCCCAGCAGGGCAGCTAAATATGGTGCAATTGGTGTAATGATCCATTCATTAAGCACTGCCTCTGATAATGAACCCCAAACAGGTGATATGGAATACAATGATTCTTTTCCTAAAATTCCTGCAATAGCACTGGGACCCATTGATGCAAAAAATTTATATGCTCAGGCTAAAAAGTCTATCATCCGGGTACAATTGCAGACCTATGGGTATTTTTTACCGGATGCAGATGAAAATAATGTGGTGGCTGAAGTAAAAGGAACCCTGTTTCCCGATGAGATCATTACCATCGGGGGGCATCTGGACAGCTGGGATGTGAATGAAGGGGCGCATGATGATGGAACAGGAGTGGTGCATACGATGGAAGTATTGCGTACTTTTAAAGCACTTAATTATCAACCCAAACATACCATCCGGTTTGTATTGTTTGCCAATGAAGAAAATGGGGGTAAAGGAGGTTTAAAATATGCTGAATTAGCTACTCAGCATAAAGAAAAACATGTATTAGCTTTAGAAAGTGATGGTGGTGGTTTTACACCAAGAGCTATTGGGATAGGTTGCAGTACGGATCAGTTAAAAAGATTTCAAACCTGGAACCCACTGTTAAAGCATTATGGAACTGAAATTGTTGCAGGTGGTGGTGGTGCTGATATTGAACCCTTGGTTAGTGCAGATAAAAATGTGATCCTTACCAGCCTGATTCCAGATGGACAAAGGTATTTTGATTTGCACCATGCAAAAACAGATGTGTTTGAAAATGTAAATAAACGGGAATTGCTTTTAGGAGCTGTGAATATTGCAGCATTTATATATTTGGTTGATCAGTATGGAGTGGGAATTAACTGATACACTATTTTTAAAGGATAATAATACGCATTTATGAAAAAGATATTCCTTCTTTTTTGGATGCTTTGTGCAATTACCTGTTTTGCGCAGCAACCAAATGCAACTATAAAAGAATATAAAAAACTATTTCCAACCTATCCATTTTCAGACCCTAATCCCATACCCTTACTTACACCTGTTTATCCTTATTTCCGGTTTGATGGCTTTTCCAACACATCTGTTCAAAAAGAATGGAAAGTAATTGAACTTGAAAATGTCTATCTCAAACTTCTGATATTACCGGAGATTGGTGGTAAAATATGGACTGCCATTGAAAAATCAACTAACCGTCCTTTTATTTATTACAACCACAGTATCAAGTTCAGGGATATTGCTATGCGGGGACCATGGACCAGCGGGGGATTGGAAGCAAATTTTGGCATCATTGGCCATACTCCAAATTGCTCTACCCCCGTAGATTATACCACTACTAATAATCCGGATGGAAGTGTAAGCTGTACCATTGGAGCACTTGATCTGCTGAGCAGATCTTATTGGCGGATGGAAATCAATCTTCCCAAAGACAAAGCCTATTTCACTACCCGTACATTTTGGTATAATGCTACCGGAATAGAACAACCCTATTACCACTGGATGAATGCCGGATTAAAAGCAAATGGCAACTTAGAGTTCATTTACCCGGGCACCAAATATATAGGTCACGAAGGGGAAAATGCCAACTGGCCGGTTAATAGAACCAATGCTAAAAATATTGCATTGTATAATGAAAATAATTTTGGCGGATATAAATCCTACCATGTATTTGGCAGGTACACCAATTTTACCGGTGCTTACTGGCATGACGATGACTTTGGAATGGTGAGATTTGGCAATCATGATGATAAAGCAGGTAAAAAGATATGGATTTGGGGTTTATCCGGACAGGGAATGATCTGGGAAAAACTATTAACAGATACAGACGGACAATATATTGAATTACAATCCGGCAGAAGATTTAATCAGAATGCTGCATTAAGTAGTTTAACCCCCTTTAAACAAACTGCTTTCGCCCCTTATGGCACAGATACCTGGAAAGAATACTGGTATCCGGTATTGGCCACAAAAGGTTTTGTGGAAGCCAATGAATATGGTGCCCTGAATCTGAAAATGGAAAATGGATGGATGAAAATATATTTTTCACCTGTTCAGGCAATTCAGGATCAGCTGGTTATAAAAGCAGGGGATCGTGTAATTTACAGTAAACCCCTTCATCTGCATGTCTTACAACTCTTTAAAGATTCTATACCAACGGATGCCAATACTGAAAACCTTATGGCTGTTTTGGGCAACAATAAATTAATCTATAAGTCTAACCCCAATAATACGGTATTAAACAGACCAGTAGAAACACCTGCAGGATTCAACTGGCAAACTGCTTATGGATTGTATTTACTTGGCAAAGATGCCATGGAAGGAAAAACGTATGCTATTGCAGAAGAAAAACTACAGGCTTCCTTACAGATTGAGCCTCATTTTTTACCGGCACTGGTAGCCATGTCTGAATTACTGTATCGCAATATGCGTTATACAGAAGCACTTACCTTTGTCAGAACTGCTTTAAGTATTGATACTTATGATGGGGCTGCCAATTATTATTATGGCCTGATCAATACAGCTCTGGGAAATAGTACCGATGCTAAAGATGGTTTTGATATTGCTACCTTATCCGTACAATACAGAAGTGCTGCCTATACTGAACTGGCCAGGATATACCTGAAAGAAAAAGAGTTAGATAAGTCGTTAGACTATACAAAAAAAGCCATTGATTTTAATCGCTTTAATATTGAAGCTTTGCAAATGCAGGCTGTTTTATACAGGTATCTGCAGAATGAACACAAAGCAAAGGAAGTATTGCAAATCATTTCCGCTATGGATCTCCTGAGTCATTTTGCAAGATTCGAAAAATACTTATGGTATAATAAGCCTGAAGACAAAAAGCAATTTTTAGCATTAATACGCAATGAACTACCACAGGAAACATTATTGGAATTGGCAATCTGGTATTATAATACAGGTGATGTAGAAGCGGCTGAAAAATTATTCTCTATGAATACTTCCAATGCTGAAGCTGTTTACTGGCTAAGTTATTTACATCAGCAACCGGTAGATTTCTCACAAATCAATCCAGAGCTGTCATTCCCTTTCCGATCAGAAACCGCTCATGTAATTGAGCAGTTATTACAGAAACAAAATAACTGGTTATTAAATTATCAGTTAGCACTTATTTATAAAGACAGGAACCGGATGGAAGAAAGCAAAACACTGCTTTCCGCATGTGACAATGAGCCTAATTATGCGCCTTTTTATGCAGTAAGAGCTGCTATATTTAAAAATGAAAATCACAATCAGGAAATTGCAGATTTAAAAAGGGCTTTTGTCCTTGACAAACAATGGAGGTATCCAAAACTGATCAGTGAATATTATATAGAGCAGCAACAATATGATAGTGCTTTGTATTATGCCGGTAGCTTTTATATGGGTCACCCGGAAAACTATATCATGGGAATGCTCTATGCAAAAACACTTTTATTGAATAAACAATATCCTGAAACAAATACGGTATTAAGCCATTTGAATATCATCCCATTTGAAGGTGCTATTGAAGGGCGGGAACTATACCGGGAAACAAAATTAATGCAGGCTGTAATGCAAATTGAACAGGGCAATTATGAAAAGTCCCTGGTATTTGTCAATGCCTCAAAAGAATGGCCTGAACATCTGGGGGTAGGTAAACCTTATGATGAAGATATTGACCTGCGGTTAGAATACTGGATCAGCTATTTATGTTTCCAGCACCAAAAGAATGTAACAGCAGCTCATGATGCTTTAGAAAAGATTATTGCCTTTCAGCCAAAAATTGAAAATACAGTAAAGAATTTTATTCCAGCCAATGCTTTGGTTTCTGCCTGGGCCTATGAACAATTGAACCAGAAAGCAGCAGGTATTAACTGGCTGAATAATCAGATACAATTATTTCCTGCTAATAAAGAACTATTATGGTCTATGTCGGTTTTTATGAAAGAAAACAAGATTACATTAACAGCCCTGGAAAAAGATGCCAATACGAGAATATTAGAACGATTGATTAATAATCAATAAAGTTTTATGATGAATAGCTGCCAGCTGATACATTAAATTTTGGTTTAAAAATATAAATTGATAAAAATAATTCATTTAAAATGGAGCAGGATGCTTTTAAAATAACCATTCATATGGTCTCCAGCCTTGATGGTTATATTGCCAAAAAAGACAATAGTGTTTCCTGGTTTGAGACAACTGATTATTATGAGAATGGTATTGAGGAACCTGATATTATGGAATTTTTAAAAACATTTGATTGCTATATAATGGGATCCCATACCTATGAGCTTGCCATGGAACTTTCAAAATCATATGGTTGGGCTTATGGAGACATTCCTACTATTGTTTTGACTCACAGAAACTTACCAATTGAAAGAAAGAACATTGAAATTTATTCAGGAGACCTGAGTAAACTAGTAGAAGAAAAACTAAAACCAAAATACAAAAATGTTTGGCTTGCAGGAGGAGCTGCAACAACTAAAGCTTTCATTAATTTAAATTTAGCGGATGAAATAAGGCAGACAATACTCCCCATTATATTAGGAGATGGAATACCTTTTTTTGACAAAATAGCTCAGGAAAATAGATTACAGCTTAAAAATGTTACAGCTTTCAAGAACGGGCTGGTAGAACTTTGTTACCGAATAATTAAACATTAGTTTTAGAACATGAAAAAAATACTGTTTTTATTATTGTTTCCGCTACTGGCAAATGCTCAAAATAATAATCTCATTACTGTAAGGCAGTATATCAGTTCAAATCAGAATGAATTAATCCAACAATTTGTAGAATTTTTATCTATCCCAAATATTGCTTCCGAAAAGAATAATGTAGAAAATGCAAATTGGTTAGTAAAAGATATGCAAAAGCGTGGAATATCTAATGTGCAAATATTGAACACTACATCCAATACAAATGCCCCTGCAGTATATGGAGAAGTTAAAGTGAATGAACAGGCCAATACCATCATTTTTTATGCCCATTATGATGGCCAGCCAGTTGACACTACTAAATGGTCACAGGGGTTGCATCCGTTTAACCCGGTTTTACTAAGTGGTTCCCTGAATCAGCATCCAACTGTATTACCTTTTACTCAGAAAGAATATAATGACCAATGGCGCATTTATGCAAGAGGAGCTTCTGATGATAAAGGAGGGATTATGGCAATTCTGAATGCATATACTGCATTAATGAAATCAGGTATTAAGCCTACCGTTAATATTAAGTTCTTTTTTGAAGGGGAAGAAGAAGCCGGTTCTGAACATTTATACGAAATACTTGAAAATAATCGTCAATTACTTTCCGCTGATATGTGGGTGATTTGTGATGGGCCTGTTCATCAATCCGGCAGAAAACAAATCGTTTTTGGTGTAAGAGGTGATACCCATTTGGAAATTACTGTTTTCGGATCAAAACGACCTTTGCATAGTGGGCATTATGGCAACTGGGCTCCTAACCCTGCCATGCAATTGGCTAAATTACTGTCAAGCATGAAAGATGAAGATGGGAAAGTATTAATCAAGGGATTTTACGATGATGTAATACCCTTAAGCAATGCAGAAAAAATAGCCATAGCATCTATTCCTTACATGGATGATAGTTTAAAAAAAGAACTTGGATTTATGATTGCGGAACAACCTGATAAAGGACTGTCTGAATCAATAAACCTTCCTTCCTTAAATATTAATGGAATTCAAAGTGCCAATACAGGAAAATTGTCAGCCAATGTAATTCCAGTTAAAGCAGTTGCCTCCATTGATTTAAGATTAGTAATGGGTAACGACTGGCAAAGACAACAAAAAAAAGTAATTGAACATATCCGTGCACAGGGGTATTATGTTACCGGTAAAGAGCCTACAGATGCAGAACGAATAAAATATCCCAGAATAGCAATGGTAGAAAAATCGGGTGGATACAATGCACAGAAAACTTCTTTAGATATTCCTTTTTCGAAAAGGATTATTGCAGCTGTACAAAATACTATTACAGACAAAATTGTAATTTCTCCAACCCTGGGGGGTAGCCTTCCGCTTTATGTTTTTGAAAAATATTTACATACTTATCCTATTACTGTTCCCATTGCCAATTACGATAATAATCAACATGCTGAAAATGAAAATATCAGATTAAAAAATTTATGGGATGGAATAGAAACCTATTCTTCAATAATGTGTTTGGGAAAATAAATGTATACTTATCAGTTTATAAATTAACAGGCTTTGAAATGTTTACCAGAATTTTGTTCTAATACTGCTTCTAAGTTTTTTGAAGTATTTGTAACAGACAGCCCACCTAGATTTGTACATCTCAATGTGTAATGGATCTGGTCACCAACAGCTTTCATAGTCTCAATAACTTCATCCAGAGGTATGATTTGATCGTAATCAGAGAGCGCCATATTTGCACAGGAAATAGCATTAGTAGCTGCCATAACATTTCTGCCAAGGCAAGGTGCTTCCACCCGGTTACCAATGGGGTCGCATATAATACCAAGTGAATTTTGTAAAGAGAGTGAGGCTGCTGCAATAGATTGTTTTAATGAGCCCCCCTTCATACCTACTATTCCTGCTGCAGCCATTCCGCCACCCGAACCTGTTTCCGCCATACAACCACCAACTTCCGCAGCAAAAGTGGCATGCGCAGCAATAAATACGCCAATCATACCAGCTGCAAGCATCGCTTTTACAATTTCATCTTCAGGTAATTGCAATGAATGTGCGGTACCAAACAATGCTCCGGGCAGTGCACCACAGGATCCTGCGGTAGGTGCAGCAACTATCACACCCATGGAACTTTTAACTTCCATCATGGAAGATACATACAGGATGACCTTGTTATTTAAATCTCCATCCACCAATTTCTTTGCTTCTAAATTTTCTTTGAACTGAAGTGACTGACTTCCTAAAATGCGGTCTTCATAATGAGTTCCTTTTAATCCTAACGCTATGGCATTGCCCATAATTTTTATAATTCCCTTCATCTTTTCAAATACCTCATTTGGCGAAATATTTCCTCTTTGACTTTCGTAATCAACAGCAAGTTCCCAAAGTGTTTTATTCTTGCCATTATTATACTCCAGCATTTCATTGCAGGTAATAAATGGAACACTTAAATTTTTTCTAGCCAGCACAGGAAGTATTGGTTTTAGAAACTTAATGGCAGTTACATTTTCAAATGAAAAAAGCTCATTACAAATTATTTTATCGGGAAACCTTTGGGATTTAATTTCAATAAAAGTCTGTGTTCCGGTATGAATGATCAGTTCATCGAATGGAATAGTTGACTCAATATAATGAATCAGATTCTCAGGCTCATGGCAATAAATCAGGGTTTCATAATAATCTCCTGACATGGATAATTTTGCACCATCAATGCTGATTACCTCAATCATACCACCACCGGTTGAGATAGCAGTAAGATTTCTGATTTCCTTATCACTGCTTAAAGTGATTTTGTACGTATTGGGATGATCGGCTTGTATATCACAGATACTAATATCAACATGAATCCCTGCTGTTGCTATATATTTCTCAGCCTCGGGTAGCCGTTCGTCAAATGCTTCCCATCCTAAAAAACCTCCGAAGAGACCCATATCTGATCCCTGGCTTTTATGGGTAGTGGCGAGGGAGCCATTCGGATCGAATTCAATGAGAATATGTTTAATATTTTCGTCCATCAAATCCCTGCATAAACGTGCTATCCGCAATGAAGCGGCACAATGGGAACTGGATGGCCCTCTCATAACCGGCCCGATAACATCATTAAAAATACTGGGATAATTACTCATCGGACATGATTTAAAGTGAATTTACAAATTTTATTGCCAATTATTCAATAGTATAGGTTTCGCCTTTTACAGTATTGAATTCAATAATCCCTCCAGGTAAATTTTTAAATGCAACAGGTAATCCTTTGGCAATAATCCTGCTATCTGGTTTATATTCAATCCTGCAAATTTTACCCGCTTTTGATAAAATGTGCAGTGAAGTGATTTTTTTATTATGCCATGCATAATTGAATTCAAAAGCCCCTCTGGTACACACTCCCTTAAAAGAACCATCAGCCCAAGCATCAGGAACTGCGGGTAATAGTCTGATAAATTTATCCTGAGACTGAATGAGCATTTCAGTTATTGCAGCACTAACACCAAATGATCCATCCACTTGCATGGCCTTGCCACAAAGAGCAAACAATGAAGCACAACATTGCTCTTTAAGATAACCTTTATAAATTTTATAGGCACGATCTCCGTCATTTAATCTCGCCCATAAAGCCATTTTCCAGGCTCTCGACCAACCCATTGCACCATCCCCCCTTTCATTTAATACTTTTTTATAAGCTTCAATCAAAGCAGGAGTTCTTTTTTCATACAATACTTTGCCTGGATACAATCCATACATATGTGAAAAATGGCGGTGATTTTTTTCTAATGATTTCCAGTCATCCGCCCATTCCTGCAAAGAACCGTCTGATCCAATTTGAGGAGGCACTAATTTTTCCCTGGCAGATTGAACATGGTCTATCAATTGATCATGTATTTTTAAAACTTCGGATGCCTCTATAAAATAACCAAAAAGATCATAGAGTATTTGCATATCAATAGAAGAACCGGCACAAATGGTTGTTCCTTCCCTATATCCTGCTGTTACTTCATCAAAATAAGGTTTATTCCCTCCGCCATCAGGAAAATTTTCAGGGGAAGTAGATGGATTGGTGACTAACCATTTACCATTTGGATGCTTTACTAAAAAATTCATAAAGAATTGGACAGAACCTCTGATAACCGGATATACCTCTTTTAAAAAGGATTGATCCATGGTATACTGGTAATGTTCCCAAAGGTGTGTGCAAAGCCATGCCCCACCAACCGTAAAAGTGCCCCAGGTAGGGCCATCCATTGGCGCTGCAACTCTCCATAAGTCTGTGTTCTGATGAAAAACCCAACCCTGTGCACCATAATGTTCTTTTGCAACCTGACTACCCTGATCCTGCAATTCTTTGATCATTTGGATCAAAGGCTTTGCACATTCAGAAAGATTTCCAGATTCAACCGGCCAGTAATTCATTTCTGTATTGATATTGGTAGTATATTTTGAATCCCAGGCGGGGTTCATATCTTCATTCCAGATTCCCTGCAAATTAGCTGGTTGTACACCAGGCCTTGAAGCCCCAATCATCAGGTACCTACCAAAATTATAGCTAAGCGCAGCCATGGATGGATCTTCATCATTTTGAATTTTTTGTTTTCTCAGATCGGTGGGCAGAAAGGAATTTACAGTTGTATTCAGGTTTAGTTCAACACGGTTAAAATATTTTTTATAATCCGCCGTCGCATTTTCACATATTACCCGGTAATTCTTGTTTTTTATTTTGTTTAAGTACCCAATTACCCTTGCATGCTCATTTGCCGATACATCTTTATAGTTAACAAAATTAGTTGCAGCGGCAACATACAATGTCACAGCATCTGCATGTTCAATAATCAGGTTTACCCCATCAGTTTTTATGGAACCTCCTTCTGGAACTGCTTTTACCCTTGCATCATATTTTAACCTGCCTTTCACGCCCATATAGTCGGCCGATTTACCGGTTAGCTTCAATCCATCCCTGCCATCCGGATCCATCCTGAAATAATCAGTGGCATAATTAGAATGAGTTTGATTTCTTTCTCCCCTGAGATTTGCAGTTAAAGAAATACTTCCAGGTTTATCAGAAGTGATCCTGATTACAATCACCTGATCAGGAGCAGACACAAACACATCTCTGTTAAAAGTAATGCCGTTGGACAGATAAGATACACTGGTAATTCCTGTTTCCAGGTCAAGCCATCGTTTATAGTTACTAACTGAATCTTCATTCTGAAAGAACAAAACCAAATTACCAAGGCTCTGATATTTTTGCTGTTCCACGGGGTAGCCCATTAATTTTCTTCCAAATAAATTATTGGCTTCTAAATATTTACCATCGAAAACCATCTGCTGTATTGCTGGCAATGCTTTGTATCCGCCTTTTACAACTGTTGAATAAGGGCCACCAGTCCAGTAAGTATCTTCATTCAACTGAATCCTTTCCTCACCATGTTTTCCAAATACCATAGCGCCAAGGCGGCCATTCCCTACTGGTAATGCATCTTCCCATTTTTTGGCAGGGCTGTTATACCATAACAATGTAGATGGGTTAAATTTTTTAGTATTAATCGCTTCAGCAATGTTTTTTTCCTGTGAAATGGCTGTATTGCTTATTAAAAGTAAATAGACCAATATTAACGATATACTATTTTTTGTCATTGTACTATTTTTTTTCTTAAAAACTGCAAAAAACATACTTGCTGAAGTATAAATAATAACTGCTATTACTATAATTCTAAGTTTATCAATAGGTAAAGACTTCACAATAAATGTTGCAATCAACACTGCTACCATGCCGGGTATTGCCATTCCCAGCGCTGCCTTTCTGTTATAGGCAGATTCTTTAATGAATTTATATGAAGCGAATGGCATAAGAAAAGCGCAAGATCCCATCATGATGGGAAATGCCACTTTAGGTGATAGCCCAAGCATAAAAACAAGGGCCATACAAGGTGCATATAAGCCTATACCGGCTGTCATCAGTGCACCCAAAATAAAATTCACTGCTGCTGCAATCAACAGTTTGTTGCCATCCAGCCCAATTGCCATCCCCCCACCCTGAATCAGATGCAAACTATTTAAAATCATAAATCCGGCGGTTACAAGTAATGCAATACCCATTGTAAAGCGAATTTTATTTTCTGATAGCCGGGAAATAATTCCAGCCCCTATCACTGCCCCTGCAGTTGCACTTATAAGCATCGTGAACAGTGTAATTGGTTCCACTTCAATTACCTTAATAAAAATGATTGCCTGAATAAGAACCGGAAGCGTATTGGCAACATTCATAGTGCCGAGAATCATTTTATCTTTTGTTTGACGGGTGAACTTCAAAAAAGCGGTTTGAGGAGCAAATGCACCAATACCCAGCACGTCAAAAAAATTTACTGTAAATCCAATAATGGCCGTTTTAATCCAGCTGTTATTTTCAAGATTATATCTATGTTTTAAAATATCTTTTAGAAAATACCAGGAAAACCAAACTGCAAGGATTAGGAGTAACATCCAGATTAAAATGATCATTTGCATTGATTATTTTTTATCAATTAATTAAGGTTTTCTTACAATTAAACAGTTAATTTAAGAAAACTAATTAATAGTTCCTCTTTTCCTGATGGTTAGTTTTTGTCAGGATTACTAACCCTCATATAACTCCAGCGGCAATCCATCAGGATCTGCGAAAAAGGTAAATTTCTTATTTGATATTGTGTCCACTCTTATAGGTTCGCATACTACTCCATGAGATGTTAATGCTTTGATAGAGGCTTCAATATTTGTTACACTAAATGCAAGGTGACGCAAACCACAGGCTTCAGGGCCCGAAGGTCGAGAAGGCGGATTAGGAAAAGAAAACAATTCTATGATATAGTTTCCGTTTAATGCAAGATCGAGTTTATATGAATTACGTTCAACGCGAAAAGTTTCCTGTATAACACTAAATCCTAAAATTTCTGTATAAAACTTTTTTGATAGCTCATAGTTGGAGCAAATAAGAGCTATATGATGTACAGATTCCAATTTCAGTAAACTCATAAAAAATTTTAAACAAAATAATCATTTTATGGGGATGCTTATTCCGGAACTTAGCATTTAACTCCAAAATCTAAAATGCCACCTTCCAATTTGGTAATATTTCAGCTTCATATCCATAGGTTTTACGGTTAGTAATACTATGAAAAGCCTTGATTTTTTTTGCAAGAGTCGTTGACATTTGCACTGGCAAACAGTTTGAGAGCATAAAACTGGCTGCAATTGCCCTATCTATCAATTACAACACCTGCAGGAATATGCTATCAGGAACGAACAAAAACAGGACCTGCTTTCAGTATATAGCTTAATCCTCATTAAAAGTAGCATCCAGTATACTGTTCAGTTCAGGCAAAGCAATCCTGTCAGCCTCCTCTGGATTATATTCTATGATACATTGGTTAGTAAAAGATGCCGACAGATTCGAAACACTGTCCAAATCATCCAACTAATACAGGTTCATCCTACTTCTTATCCCACATCTGGGACCGCAGGAAAAATAAGGAGCAAGTTTATCCTGCTCCTTTATTTATTGTACTTTTGAGTAAGAGTGTACTTTCTTTTGACATACTGCTCTTAAGGACAATCAAAACTGGACATTGTAAAATTATTATGACAAAAATTTCTATTCTTATTGTCGCTTTTGTGTTAACTACAAATAATATATGTGGTCAAATAATTTTGAAAATAGATACAGCTAAAATTTCCAGAGATACTGAATTAAATTTCTTCAAAACTACAAAACGTGGAATCGAAAGTAACACTAATGGCATTTTCTACGTAGATGATAGTATGCAAACAATAATCGCAATTTGGAATGGACAAGTAAAATGGAAAGTTGATATAATTAAAGCTTGTGGAAAACCATTTGTAGGTCATCCTTCAATTCGATATATAAAACTAGATAAGGGGAAAATCAATGTAACTTTCGGAAAGCACGACAATGCAATTGTAGACTGTGTAACTGGTAAGATAACTTGTTTAGGTGCAGACTAAATTCTTTTATGCAGTATAATAAAAGAAGCATATCTACCCTGCTCCTTTTTCTTTCATAGTTCCTTTCAACCTCTCCATTTCCAGCCTCACCTTTAAATCTTAAACGAATAACACCTGGATATGTTAATTTCTATCACACAATTAGCATACATTTATTATAAGATTGACAAAGTCTAAAGCATGGCTTTAAAATGGAAATTAAAATCAATTGAGGTATATTCTTATGGAGGTATCTCAACTTCAGTTAAAAGGAAAAACTCACGGCAACCTAGAAATATTGACGAAAGAACTTTATCATTAAATCTTGTTCATAAGTTGACAAATATTGAAGTGCAAGGGGTAGTGACTGGAAATTTCTATCGTGAAGAAATGACTGAAAAAAAGAAAGAACTTTATGCCCAATTGTTCAAAGAGTTAGAAGAGAAAGTTGCGAAACATTTAAAAATTTCAGGACGATAAATTGGAATTTTATGTATTGGCTATAAAGAAATGATTTGCCTTTGAAGTTAAATGCTTTATTCCTTTACAAGATTATGATTTCCAATCAATGTTAAACTAAAGAGCCACGAATGAATAAATAGTGTTACATAACGGTCAAAGACGATATCAATGTAGGTGAACTTAGTATTTCCAGTAAGTGAAACAGATTAAATTGAGATGATATTTAATTAAATATTCTAAAAATTGGTACTTCATTGAAACTACCTCGAATAGTATCGGTCACTTTTGCACCACTAACTGAATTTATACCTTGCATAATTCCGTAAAATGTACCTGAAATACTATTCTGGGTTCTTTCAGTAACAGTAAAATTAAATAAATAAGGTGAAACAGTTCCTGAGGGTGAAGAAAGAATTACAGAATTGTTATTACCTAATGACTGTACATCCCATAATGAGATTTGTGGACCCCAATTTTGACTTGACCCATATGTGTTGTTAAGAATTATGGAATCTGTTAGATTTTGATTTGAATTCCCAACTCCTATTGTTGTTGAATTAGCAAAAAAATTAGCTTCATAAATTGTTAGTTTTCCAGAACTATAACTAAAAACAAAAGTACTTTCCTTTTGATTATCATTCGGTCTCAATTGTCCATTTATATATATTTGAACAAAACTATGAACTGGTACAGCTGGGTCACATCCTATTATTATAGGTGGCAAAAATAAGATAGTAAAAATAACTTTTTTCATATGAGACATTTAATGTGTTAATTACATTTTGTAGCATTAGATTCACTTTCTTTTGGTATCAATAGGAAAACTTTACAGTTCTTAAATATTATTGCTTTACATAGTTTCACTTCCATAATAAAAACATAGAAAACAATTAAGCTTGCCGATTATTTATAATGTAAAATTAAGGGAATACACCGTGAATTGAAAGAGCTGAGAAACCACCTACACCTTTCGGCATAAGTGGTTGTTAATTAGGTCAAATATCAGCTATTCCTGTTACCTTACAGCTATATTCCCATTTTATCATGACATTACTTAACTACTTCAAATCCTCTGGTTTAAATGTCCTTTTGAAGTAAAATATTATATCAGCAATATTAGAAGTATAACCAAAAGTTATATTATTAAAGTGCAAGAGTTCCCACCCTATATCGTTCATATAATTTATGGCATCCATTTGATTATGTATTTCAGGTACTTTTTGTAACCCACTAATAATTGTTGTGTCTTTGTAAATATTAAATTTTTCTGAAGTTCCAAAGTCAATATAAATTTTTTGCCCTCTGCTATTTGCATTTACTATTCTAATACTGCTATACCTTACTAACTTACTTTGTGCCATTATATTAGTAAAAACAAAAATAGAAACTACTATTAGGACAATTTTGCTTTTCATGTTTTAGTATTTTTTAGATTAAGACATATTATAAGTAAATTACATCAACAAATATGCCAGACCTGGAAAATGTATATTAATTTAAATACCAACTCTGTTCTTTTCCTTCCAAAGCCCACCTTATCTGTTCCTCAAAGGAGTAGGCATTTACATTACGGTCCAGGAAAGAGTCGATATAAGTGCTCTTATTGGCTCCTGTGAGCAGGTTATACAGCTTCCAGAGGTTAATAGTGCCATCTAAATTCCTGCAAAAACTCTCATCCCTGTAATAATCCTTGCACACCATTCCCAACTGTGTATCACCCAATAGCAGGGGAACTATGTCCTGTCGCAGGTGTAGTGGCAAAAACTGGTGCAATCTGCAACGTCCGATGAGTTGTGCGAACTGGTGTTCCGAAAGTGCGAAGTTTGTCAATTGCTTCAGGTTAAAGAAGTGGAAATTGCCGTTATAATTTTCCAGCATGGTTCTGATGCAGGCTTTTAACTGACCAATGGTGCTCACTTTTAAATCACTTAAGAACCCATCTGTCCAAACGCAAAGGTTGGTGCAGACTGTATTCTTAAATCCTATAAACACTTTGAAATGTTCATCTGCACCTTTCTTATTGTATAGGTTATCCAGGTTATAAGCCTTTACACCACCAATTGTAAGGGATAAAGAAGAGCCTTCTATCGATGTAGATATGGAGGGAACCTCAATGATAAACGCCATCCTTTCGTAATAAAGGGTTTTCTCATTATCCAGCAGCTCATTGGCAGATTTGTGTTTTGCATCTGGTATTCTGCCCTTAATAGCATGTGATACCCTGATACTGGGCTTCAAAATCCTCTCCCCAGCATAAAAATCATTCACCAACTGGTAAGTGGTATCAATGAAATCAGCGTGAGAGATGAGGGGTTCATTGTCCTTCAGGTAAACAGGGATTATGTGGGTATGCGTTAAGTCGTGCAACGAACATTCAATGGTATTTGCCTGAATGAATGGTTTAGATGTTGAAACGGCTTCTTGCCTTGGTATGATGGCAAGCTGGTTATTTAAGGTGTCCATTTTGTGGTTGGGTTTTAAAATTGAGTAATGAGGAGGGCACTGGTGCCTGTTCCAATTCAGTTCTCTTTTGTGTGAAAGCGGTTAGTACCACTTCATCTTCCACAGGGTTTTGGTAGTAAAGCCGCAATAGCTCCTCCATGCTTCTGCAATCACTTATTCTTTCAAACACCGTATTCTCGGACTATGGTTCCCCATCAATACACCATTGCAGGATTTGTTTGCCAGTATCTGCTGTAATCAGGAATTCTGGTTTATCTGCAAATAATCCAGTCCTATCCTTACTGGCTTTAGCCATATGGTTTTCATTGATGATTTCAAAGGCCAGGCTCATCTCATACTCATAGCCACTCCTTATCTCATCCTCCAATCCTGCTTTCTCCACTTTGGTTTTGTTACCAACAGTAATCATGTTGTATCCTTGCTTCTTGCGGTTGGTGGTGATGATGTGACAGGAGGAGTGCAGGATTGCGTTGAGCCACTTCTGGTAAAGAGGAGTTGCTTTAGCCCAATCCTGGTAACGACCTCCCATTGAGATTTGGTATTCCAGTATCCCACCCTGTCCCTTCCAAAAGTGGGTGATGCTGTCGATGATAATGACTTCCATTCCAGCCTTTTCGCAGATGCGAATGGCATCTATATACCTTTCTGCTGAGTAGGGAGGGTCCAATCTTAATGTCTGGAAATTACCCAAATGTGCGTAAAGGGATGCAGAATCATTTTCTGTATCTATAACGGCAATCTTCTCCCAACTTCCAGTCAATCCAAATGCAATGAGTAATGCGGAGTAGGTTTTGCCAAAGCCTGAAGGTGAAGCTATGTTTAGCCTCAGCTTTACTTTTTTTCTGGTTGCTTTTTGTAAGTTCATGATATTAATTTGTGTCGTTAAGAATGGGCAGCTAAACATTACAGATTAACTGCCCTTTTTTCTAAGCGTTTTCCAGTTCCATGACAGGAGTTTCTGCCACCAGTTCTGTTGAGTTGGGAGGCTGGTATGCCCAGGAGTGTGTCAGAAGCAGCACTTCACCTGTTCTTTTGCTAATCAGTTCATAGGGTTCTACTTCAACCCGTACGATGTCACCCTCCACTTTGGTGCCTACCATTAAGGCTGCAACTTCCTCATCAAATGTGGATGGAAGGGAACAACGCCTGACGGTAGCATAAAAACGGCCTGTGGTTTGGGACTTAATGAGTTCCAGCTTACCTGTCAATTCAAGGGCAATGAAGGAGGTTCCATCTTTTGAAACCCGTTTTGCGAATTTTGTTACGGTTACCATAACGTTTAAGTTTTTAAAATGATAAATGTGCAGATAGGGGGTACCCAAGTGTCTGCGGCTGTGAGCAAGGGTGATTTGAGGGACTCCCCTTGTCCCTCAGAAATATGAATAAAATACAGGGGGGGTATAAAATAGGAAGTACCTGTAATAGAATGGGGGGAACAAAAAGAGGGGTACTTTTAAGGCTGGGGGCTACTTATATTTGTACTACCAGTATTCACCAAACAAAGGGGGGGAATAAATGAACATTTTTATTGCAATTTTTGGCATATGTGGTTTCAGCTTCTTTTCAATACACGTATTTTTTTATAAGTATAGCTCAAAAGATGCCAAGGTTTTAGAACATACCCGATTTTATGGTTGGTTCCTTACTTCGAAACTGTTCTTCCCAGTAAACATTAAATTCCAGGATGATGAGATTACACGGAAGTGTAAAAGAAAATCAAACAAGTACCTCTATTTATTTTATGCATGTGAAATAGCAGTTGTGATTTTAGAGATTTTCATGAAAAATTAATCTTCCTTTCTATTATTTTTCATTTTGCTAAAGCACTCTTTTGTTTCCTGCGCTTCACTCAGTAGTAAGGGCAGATGTGGGAATGAGGATAATGTTTCGAAGTAGAGGGGTTATTCCTGTATATTTTTGTAACATGAACAACAACTTTTCGTCAAAACACTTATTAGCTTGATAAACAAAAGTGTATGAAATCAATTGGGAAAAGCATTTTAATCATACTGCTGGTGAGTATTCTATCCTGCATTTTAGCTTTTTACAATAAAGAATTGGAAAGAGAACCAAGTACAGCTATGTACAGCTTAGCTTACATCATGATTTTACTGATAACCAGTGTGGTTGCTTTTTTCATCACAATTGTTACGCACTATACAACCCAAAATCTAAAGATTAGAATTGTAACATTATTAGTCTGCTGTGTTTATATATTTTATGTAGGTATTGTATACCATTTCAGTATGCATCACTTTTTTCTAACCCCTT
>Ga0364880_10009_pt1 | contig 57082 bp, 42 predicted proteins | sample ExccelJu500001D3_5_FD_206927 | JGI IMG/M metagenome (GOLD analysis project Ga0364880, IMG submission 206927) | Enriched cells from Trout Bog Lake Hypolimnion, Wisconsin, USA - BchlTB.July30.5000.01.D3 | ecosystem: Environmental > Aquatic > Freshwater > Lake > Hypolimnion/Profundal zone | place... | reverse complement strand
GATATTACAGCGCCGAATATCAGTATCGCTCCGCCCGCTGCTTTGACCTGTGTTAACACCAGCGATATTTTAACCGCGTCTTCAACAACTACCGGCGCTACTTACAATTGGGGTGCTGGTATAACAACAGCCACCAACACGGTTACAGTCCCTGCCACTTATACGGTGACAGCTACAGCACCGGCCAATGGTTGCACAGCTACTGCTTCAACTAACGTTATTCAGAATATTATCGCTCCAAACGCCAATATCGCTCCTCCGGTGGTATTAACATGTAGTGTGACCAGCGAAACATTAACGGCATCGTCCACCACCACAGGAGTCGGTTATAACTGGGGCAACGGTATATTTACCAACACCAATAACATATCAAACCCTGGAACTTATACCGTAACCGTAACAGACATCACCAATGGTTGCACTTCAAGTGCGTCAGCTCTGGTAACCAGAACCGGCGTGCCTCCTACAGCAAGTATTGCATCACCAACGCTGATAACATGTGCAAATCCAACTGAAACGTTAACAGCCTCCTCAACAACTAATAATGCCACGTATAGTTGGGGGGTGGGTGCCAATAGTGCTTCTTACTCAATTTCGGTGGCAGGAACTTATACAGTTACGGTTACAGATCCGTCCAACGGTTGCACTACAAGCGCAGCTGTCAGTGTTTCTCAAAACATCAATGCACCAGATGCATCTGTTTCAACTCCGCCAAATTTAACTTGCGCGGTTACCAACGTAACAATAACGGCAGTCTCCAACACCCCTGGAGCCACATTTAACTGGGGTTCAGGAAATACTTCAAGCACAGTTTCCGAATCGGTTCCGGGTAACTATACAGTAACAATTACAGATCCAAGCAATGGGTGTATTACCCTGGCTACTGCCGCAGTTACTCAAAATTTAACCGCTCCAAATCTTTTCATTGCCCAACCAGCCAGCCTGACCTGCATAGTTAACAGCGTAACTTTGATCGCGTCTTCAACAACAACAGGTACAACTTTCAACTGGGGAGGAGGTATAACAACCCCTGCATACACAGTAAGTGCTATTGGTAACTACATCGTTACCGCGACTAACCCACAAACTGAATGTACAGCTACAGCCTCCGCTGTCGTAAACAGAATTGGATCACCTTCCATCGGAGTTACAAATACAGATGTTTCCTGTAACGGCGGTAATAACGGAACCATAACAGTCAATGTTACAGGAGGAGTTGCGCCATACCAGTTTGCATGGAGTAATAACGCTACATCCGGCAGTTTGTCAGGCTTACAAGCAGGTATGTATGTTGTTACGGTAACTGATGCAATAGGATGTACCGTTTCCGAATCGAAAATGATAGGCCAACCCTCAGCGCTTCATATCACTGTTTCTCATACAGATGTTTCGTGCAATGGCCTTAGCGATGGCAATATTGCGGCCTCAGTTACAGGAGGAGTCTCGCCTTACAGCTATGCATGGAGCAACGGTAGCACTACGGCAGGGATAACAGGCATCAATGCAGGGCAATATGAATTAACGATCACAGATAACAACCAATGCACTGCAGACCAGATTACCAGCATTTTGCAACCATCACTGTTGGAATTAACAGCCTCTACGACCAATACATCATGCTTCGGAACTAACGACGGAACCGTGCAATTGACTGCCAACGGCGGGACCCCAGCGTATACTTTTAGCTGGAACGATGGCAGCATCAACCAGAACAGAACAAGCTTGTCTGCCGGAAATTACAGCGTGACTATAACTGATCAACACCAGTGCAAGACCGCGCTTCAGATAACTATCACACAACCAGAAGCAATCAATCTGACATCCCAAATAATACAGCCCACCTGTCCGCAAAACGGGCATGATGGAAGCATATCGCTGGTAGCAACCGGAGGCGATTCTGTATATCATTTTAGATGGTCTACCGGAGAACAGATTAACCAGCTTACACATCTCCAAACAGGTACCTACCAGGTAACTGCAACAGATACCAAAGGGTGTTCTGTAACGGAGTCTTTCACTTTGAATTACCTTTATAATTTTGTTATACACGCGAGCCAGTCAGTGAGCATTAACCTGGGGCAAAGTACGGAATTAAGTTATTCCGTTGATGGTAACGCTGGCAACATCAGCAGTAACATTTGGTCACCGGGTTACGGACTTAGTTGTACTGAATGTCTAAACCCAACCGCTTCACCCAATGTTTCAACCATTTATCAGATCACGGTCATGAATCAGGCAGGCTGCCCGGCAACAGATACCGTGATAGTGAATATAGTTCCAGACTACTCCATATTTATTCCGAACGCTTTTACTCCAAACGGCGACGGCAAAGACGATTACTTCCAGATATACGGAAATCTGCAAGGGGTAGAGTATGTTGATGCCCAGATTTTCAATCGATGGGGTGAAAAAGTATTTGAATCCCATGATATTAACTTTAGGTGGGATGGTAGTTTCAAAGGCGCGATACAAGACCCGCAAGTCTATGTTTACCAGATCAAATTCGCCTTTATGGATGGACATGTTGAACCACTAAGAAAAGGCTCAATCACGCTACTGAGATAGTGGCTTAAATCACAACCTCTAAAGTCATTATTCTTTTGCCCAACCATCAAAATCTACCTGATTGGATAAATGCTCCATTGAATTTCCTTGCTTCGCTGAACCTCTGATAATAGCCAACTCTTTGAGTTAACCAGCCATAATTCAAAAATCAAAACACAGAAAATTTCATTAACGACCTTGTAAAGCCTTCACCTCTAAACAAAATTAACAGTGGTTAATATATTAGCTTATCATTGTCGGAGAGACAAGCGCACCTTCTCTATTTAGAAATACTTTTTTATGTTTACTCCTTTACCAAACCATGAATCCAAGAATATCCATTGTTCTACCCATTTATAACCAAAGCAACCAGCTTGAATTCATATTTGAGCAATATGCCAAATTAGACCAGCTGGGTGTTAGCTGGGAGGTGCTTTTTATTGTCAATGGCTCAAAGGACGATTCTTTTTCTAAAGCATCACAGCTGGCCGGACAGAATTCAAATTTCAAGGTTTTCAATCTTGAGCAAGGAGGTTGGGGACGCGCTGTAAAGTTTGGAATTGAACAAGCCATCGGCGATATGATATGCTACACCAATTCTGCCAGAACTTCAGTGGATGATTTGATACTAATAATCAAGTATGGATTAGCTAACGACACCGTAGTTTTAAAGACCACGAGGGTTATTCGTGAAAGTTTTGTGCGCAAAATCGGGTCTATACTTTACAACTATGAAAACAGAACGTTATTAGGCACACCTATCTGGGATGTTAACGGCACCCCGAAGGTTTTTTCGGCAAGTCTGATCAAATCAATACCGTTAAAATCTGATGGGGATTTGATCGATGCTGAAGTAATGGCCCAGGTTTACCGTAAGGGCGTACAGATAGTAGAAATATTAATTATTTCCACATCACGCATCGGCGGTGGAAAAAGTACTACAAGTTTTAAGTCGGCATGGAAAATGTATACCGGATTATTAAACCTTAGGAAATTAATATGAGCGGAACCGAATTGGATTTTGAAAAACTAAAGGAAATTCAAAACAACGCCCTGCGGGATCCCTACCAGGTAATTTGCGGCAACTATGAATTACACGGCGTCTTACCACAATCATTAGACCATCAAATGAGGGGCAATTTTCTTTCTTTGCTCGAAAAACTAAAAATAACCCTTCTTGTAACCCGCGAATACGAGCATTTAATAATAGCATTAAATGCCAAAAACGGTAAATTAAACCAATCATTCCTGCACCTCCCCCATCCAAATGGAATTGCCGTAAATAGAAAAACCAATAAGGTTTATATTGCATCAACAAGGAGCCCAAGTCAAATTGTCGAGCTCAGCACAATAAAAAATTTAATGGTGCGGGATGGTCATCCGGGTAAAAACAGAAAGGACAAATTACTTGTTCCCTCCCGTGTAAAATACTACGCCGGGGCCTATTACTTTCACGACCTGGCAATGATTGGTGAAAAGCTTTACGCTAATTCAGTAGGTAAAAACGGGGTTATCGAAATCAATTTCAGTACCTCTTCTTCTGAAAAAATCATTTGGTCCCCGCTTTCCTCCAGAGCTCAAAACACTAATCACCTGCAGCTTAATTCAATCGCCGCCGGAAAATCTCTTTCAGAATCTTACTTCTCCGCATCAGCTGAAAAGCCAGGGGAATATAAGCCCGGAGACATTCGTTTTCCGGTAGATAAAAAAGGAGTTATTTTTTCCGGCAAAACAAAAAAAGTCATTGCCCGCAATTTAACCCGGCCACATTCTGCCAAGATCTATAAAAATAGGCTTTGGGTAAATAATAGCGGATATGGAGAATTTGGAAACATCCAAAATGGCGAGTTGAATGTCATTACTAAGTTCGATGGCTGGACCCGGGGTTTAGCTTTTTTTAATAATATTGCATTTGTAGGCGTTTCAAAAATAATACCAAAATTCAGGGTATATGCCCCCGGGATCAAAGGAGAAAGCCAGGAATGCAGTGTTTACGCCATTGATCTAAAAGAGAAAAAAATTATTGGAGCCATAGAGTGGCCATACGGAAATCAGATATATGGTATAGAATGGATGGATGCAAAAAAATGTGACGGATTTCCATTTACCAAACCAGCTCCTTCCACGGAAAATGAAAAGGACCTTTTTTTCAGACATAATTTATAACCGATTAAATTTTCAAACAAAACTAAACGGACTTCTCATTCAAAACTCAATCAAAATCTAACTATGAAAGACAAATCAATGTCACTTATCATGATTTCAGCCATGTATGAAAATGGAGGAAATACTACTCACCGTATTCTTGATGGACATCCTGAGCTAATGGTTTATCCTTTCGAATCTCAGCCAGGCACAAAATACGTGAACGACCATTTGTCAAGTATGTTTCCTTTAAAATACCGTTGGCCGGTGTTCCCTTTGTCCGCATCCGCTGAAGAAGCTTATGAAATGATTATCGATGAGGAAGGTAAAGTGCGGGCGAAAACCCCATATGTAAGTAAGTTTCGAACAGCCGATTTTAATATGAATGATAAGGAACGCAAGAAAATATTCGTAAATCTTGTCGGCAAAAAACCATTAACCACCGAATTACTGATGGACGCCTTCTATCGCTCCACATTCATGGCTTGGAAGAATCATAAGAAAACGGGGAAAGAAAAAGCCTTTGTAGGTTATAGTCCCATCATTGGAGTCGACGCTGAAAAGATCGTACGCGATTTTGGAAAGAAAGGATTTGTCCTCCATATCATTCGCAATCCATGGTCTGCTTATGCCGATACCAAAAAACGCGCAGTGCCTTTGTCGATTCATCATTACATGACAGGTTGGATCATGTGCCAGCAATATATGACAATGTACCAAAGCAAGTTTCCTAAAAACTGTTTTATTGTGCGTTACGAAGATATTTTAGCTGACAGAAAAGCAGCCCTGGCAGGCTTGTTTAAAAGTGCCGGCCTGAAATACAGCGACACTATGAAAAACCCAAGTTGGAACGGAGAACAATTAACAGAGGTATATCCTTGGGGAACAATTCGTACCCCAACGGAAGAGGTGAACATCAATACAGCCAAAGAACTGAGCAAAGCCGAAATTGACGAGATATATCTTCGCACAAAACTTTATGTTGACCTTTTCAACTACAATGGTATCTATAAAAAGATAAGCTAACATTCAAAAGTCAACAAAATATAAGTTGACGGGAAATTAAAAGAGGTAATAGAATTCTATTGCCTCTTTTAATTTAGCGAATAAAATACTAATGCCTTCAATTAGATATATTTGAACAAACCATTTTAACGGCACCAATGAAATTTGACTTTACAAATCCCTTTAAAACGCTCTTTATTATCTGGGCGCTGGCTAGCATTGTCATCCTTCCATTAATGAGTTTGAATGCTGGTATAACCGAAGATGAACCTGTTTTTAATGACTTGGGTAAAACGGTGGTCGCCTGGTATGAAGGCAGAGATAAAACGGCTATTCAGACTCCATTTGATGATAAAGGCCAATGGATATTTGTAACTAAGGGAGATAAAGACAAGGCTTATCTGAATATTTACGGAGGTCTGTATAATACCATCGCGGCCTTTACTTATGAACACATCACACACGATTCCCTGGGCGAATACGAGTCAAATCATATTGTTGCTGCCTTGTTCGGAGCACTAATGCTCATTTTTACGGGGCTCATCTGTTATAAGATTACTGATAGCTGGAACATTGCATTTCTGGGGCTTGTGATCGTTACCTTCTGCCCTCGCTTAATCGGAAACTCATTGAGCAACCCCAAAGACATACCTCAGGCAACCATGTTTGCATTTAGCCTGCTACAAATGGTTTCTTTCTTCAAAGAGCTTCCCAATATCCGGTGGAAAAGATTGATTTTATTAGGACTCAGTTTTAGTCTCGCCATAGCTATGCGCTCAGGAGCTGTTATCCTTATTTTTTATTTTATGGCATTCACCAGCTTGCATCTGTTTCATGGATTTTTGACTAAAGAATTGGATTGGAATAAGATAATGAAGGTGTTTTTTACAGCCTTCGCGGTCTCAGTGCTTGGGTATTTGGGATGTTCCTTATTCTGGCCCTGGGCGTTAATGAACCCACTGGTAAATCCTTTGCTCTCGTTGGCAGTGTTTAAAAATTTTGACGCATTTAATTGTCCCGAAATATTTGAGGGAAAATGGATGGGCAACGGCGAAATCCCCTGGTACTTTGTTCCTAAGTGGCTTTACATGACAATTCCGGTTACCGTAACCTTAGGTTTCGGACTTTTTTTTGTGTTGATCCCCAAATTTCTAAAAAAGGGATGGAGCAACCTTCTGGTATATGGGTTGATAATATTTTCAGTCTTTTTCCCTGTTCTTTCCATCATTATCAATAAGTCAAATATTTTCAACTCGGCGCGCCATGTAATGTTTGTTATTCCGTCTATCGCTGTCATTGCCACTTTAGGTTGGGGTGAGCTTTTCAATCGCGTTAAGGACGTTAACCAAAAGCTCGTTCTTTATATAGTTTTCGCTGGCCTGATGGCAGAGCCAGTTTTGTTCATTATGAACAACAACCCTATTCAAGCCATTTATTTTTCTCCACTGATCGGAGGCGAAAAAGGTGCTTTTAAAAACTACGAAATGGATTATTGGGGTTATTCCGTACGTCCTGCTATCGATTGGTTGGAAAACACTGATTCTCTTCGTGCTCCGGGAACAAAATCAAGAGTAAGGATGTGGTATGGAGAGCAACTTAAACTTTCTTATTACGCCGCAAAAAGCAAAAACCTCACCTACGTGCTTTGCGAAGAAAATTCGACAAATTGGGACTACGCAATAACTCTTCCCTCTGAAGCGAAATTCAACCACGACCTGTTATACCATTGGCCTCCCATTGGCACCATACACGAAATTACCGCTGATGGTGTCCCGATATGCGCCATTGTCAAAAATCCAAGGATCATCACTGTAAATACCACTAATACCGCTCAGCCCACATTAACCGTTAGCCAGCCTTTAGATTCAAGTACCCTTTACTTAAACCTGGGTATTCAATATTACCAAAAGGCTAACTACAATCAGGCTGTTATTGCTTTCAAAAGGTCTCTTGCTTTCAACCCGTCTAACAAGGTTGCGTTTAACGATGTGGTTGCCTCTTACAATCAATTAAAAATGTTTGACGAAGCAATTCTGTATGCCCAAAAAGGCCTCACTCTTGACCCTGGTTTTGAGTTACTAAAGAACAATCTAAACGAGTCGCTAAAAGCCAGAAAAACATTTGCCTTCACAGAAGGATACTACCACGACCTAAGCTATAATTATTACGTACAAGGCGACTATTTAAAAGTGATTGAATCAGCGAAAAATGCCCTCAAAATAAACCCTAATAGCAGCATTGGCTGGAATAACATGTGTTCAGCCTACAACCAGCTTGGGCAATACCAAAAAGCATTGGATGCTTGTGACAGGGGACTGAAAATAGATGCGAAGAACGTGATGCTTAAAAACAACCGGATCGAAGCGGCTAAGATGCTAGGTCAGAAATAGCCCCAGAATACCAAAAACAGAAAGCATCAATGCACCAATGCTTCAATACTTTCATCCAGGTCAAGCAGAGAAACTCCGAGCCTTTTCAGATCATCTGAAGTGTCGATGGCCTGCAGCTGTTTTAACCCCAGCAGATTTTCGTTTGACACGGGAAAAGGCAGATGCAATAACTCTACTATCCTGATTCCTTTACTAACAAGCCAGTAAGGGACATTTATAAATATTGGGCTTCTTCCTGCTTTTGCCCCAATTGCATTGAAGAGGGCCCTCATGGTATAAACCCGGTTTACCGCCAACGTATAAACACCGGTGCGCTTATCATTTGTCACCCTTTCGATGGTGCTCACAACATCTCCCACGTAAACCGGCTGCACAGGTTGATTTCCACCGCCGGCTATTATCGTAAATGGCATCTTTTTCAATGACTGATAGATACGATTGAATAACCCTTCCTTCCCGATAACCAATCCGAGTTTGAGTATCAGGCAAGAATTGGGGTCCATAAGCTTTTCCAATTGATATTTATGCCGGCCATATTGAGATAAAGCGTTTTCATGAGCCGACATGGATGAAAGAAATACAAATCGCACTCCATGGGCAATACAATAATGGTAAAGTGCCATTGTTCCCTTAATGTTCTTCTCAGAGGAGTTATTGGTTGTAGTAAAGGGCATGTAAGCAGTATGAACCAGGGCATCTACTCCTTTAAGGTCATACACCCTATCGGGTTCATTCAAATCATAATGAACATACGTTGCGTTTGCGGTTATAATTGCAGGTTCTTTCCTCTGAAGCAGAACTACTTCATGCGCGCACGAGAGTAAATACTTTACCAGTTCCTTACCAATAAAACCATTAGAACCAGTTACAGCAATACGCATGCTACAAATTTAAAAATTGGTTTTATCCTTTTAAGTTTACCATTCCCCTTCCCAATTAAAACTGTCTTATACTAAATACACGTGCACATGACCTCTAGCTAAAAAATAATGACAAAAAGAGGGAACTACTTTTAAAGATTTTATTTTAGCCAATATATACTAATCCATGGGCGATAGCGTAAAAATAGCGGTGGTCATACCAGCCTATAACGAGGAAGAAAGCATTACTGCTGTAGTTGCCAACGTCAACAGTGTTTCTACACCTGAGGTAACGATGATTCCTGTGGTTATCAACGATTGCTCCAAAGATTCTACCCTCAAAATAATTTCCGGACTTAATTGCATCGCCCTCGACCTCCCCATCAACCTGGGTATAGGTGGGGCAGTTCAAACCGGTATCAAATATGCCTTCAACAATGGCTTCGATTACGCCGTCCAGATCGATGGTGATGGTCAACATCCACCACAGCGGATCCCGATGCTAATGGAGGAGCTTCGTAAAAACAATTGGGATGTGGTGATTGGCTCACGTTTTATCAATAATGAAGGCTTTCAATCGACCATCCTTCGTCGTACCGGCATCCGGTATTTTCAGGGGCTATTGAAATTAATAACCGGTGAAACTGTAACAGATCCAACTTCTGGCATGCGCCTCATGAACAGAAAAACGATGGAACTGCTTTATAGCTATTACCCCGATGAATACCCCGAACCTGAAGCACTTATCATTTATAACCGAAACGGTTTGAAGTTTGGCGAGGTTCCGGTTCAGATGATCGAGCGACAAGGAGGGCAATCTTCGATACAAGGTTTTGGAACCATCTACTATATGTTCAAAGTTACCATTGCTATTATCTTCACTTATTTAAGAAACTGAACATGGATCCAAGGATACAGATCATAGCCATAGCAGTCAGTCTTCTTTTCCTCGGCTACGTATTGTGGCAGATAAAAAAAGGAAGGCTACGCGAAGAATATGCGTTCATTTGGATTCTTTCCACGTTCGCGTTAATAGTCTTCTCCTTCTGGAGGAACGGTTTAGAGGTCATTGCACATACCTTTGGTGTTCATGACCCGCCCAACCTGGTTTTTACCGGAGCTATATTTGCTATACTTGTTTACCTGCTGCATCTTTCGCTCAGCGTTTCCAAAATGCACGCTCAAAACAAAACCCTTGCGCAAGAGCTGGCTTTATTGAAAGAGAAACTACTAAAGATGAACTCCAAATAGTATGGACGAAAATTCATTAAGCAGTGCTGAAATAAGTATTTACTGCAAATATCTCACCGGGCAAGAAGTTGACGAACAATCAAGGGCTCTTTTTCAAAGAGCCATACAACATGAGGAAACTGTTCTAAACGGGAAGGAGCTACGACTGCTTCAGTTCATCATTCGCAATCCATTTACAATTGGCCTCATCGATTCATCCCTGGGTTTATTTCGCCCGAAACACCGTTTAAGAAAACGAATGATCATTGGGTTCGCCATTCTCGAAACAAGCCCGCTTTATTTTAACTACTTCAGACCAAGAGTATTTTCAAGGGCACATTTATTAACGCTGATGGCGAAAGGACTGCAGGAAGCATTGCAGGGCATTGCCGGAAGTTTCATTTTACTTTTTTACTAGTGGCTTTGATCGATTATATAGTTATAGGTTCCGGCTGCACAGGTGCGATAGCCGCACAAACACTCGTTGAAAATGGCGCTCAGGTTTTGATGCTGGATGGTGGCATGACCGACAACAGCTACTCCGGCATCATCCCCGACAAAGATTACCTCACCATCCGCCAACAGGAAAAAAATCAATACGAGTACTTTATAGGAAAGAACTTCGAGGGCATACCTTTCGGGAACGTAAAAACAGGCGAGCACCTTACTCCCGGCCGTAAATTCATGCTTAAAAATGTGCCTGAATGGATGCCCATGATTTCGGATACCTTTTTCCCGCTTGAATCTCTTTCTCTTGGCGGGTTGGGAAACGGCTGGGGACTTGGTTGTTGCATGTTCTCACCGGCAGAGTTGAAAGAGGCCGGTTTGGATGCCGCCCGGATGAATAAGGCTTATCAATGGGTCAACGACCGAATAGGCGTTAGCGGCGATAACGACGACACCGGTAAATACACTTCCGGCAGCTTATCGGGATTGCAGCCTTCCATGGAAATGGATTCTACAGGTAAGAACCTATACCAAAATTACCAGCGAAAAAAGAGCAGGCTCAACCAAAATGGCTTTTACATGGGCCGCCCCTCACTGGCTTTATTGACCCAAAATAAAGGCAGCCGCAAAGCCTACCAATACAAAGACCTCGACTTTTACTGCGACCAGAACAAAAGCGCTTACCGCCCTTCATTTACAGTCGAAGACCTTAAGCAAAAAAGCAACTTTACTTACCAGGGCGGATTAGTTGCCCTCCGCTTCGAAGAGACCGCCGAATCGGTTAAAGTGTTTTGCAAAGCTATCGGCAATAACGAGCCGGTTACTTTTGAATGTCGGAAGCTTATCATGGCCACCAGTTGTTTAAGCACCGCAAGGATAGTGCTGAGGTCGCACAATGCTTATGGCGTTCAGTTGCCCATCATATCCAACCCATACAGCTATCTGCCATCGATTCAACCATACTTGTTAGGCCGGGATTCCGACCAACGTAAAGTAGGCTTCGCCCAGCTTTCATTATTCTACGACCACGACCAAACGAATACGGAAGTGGTGATGAGTTCAATATATAGCTACCGTTCATTAATGGCTTTCCACATCTTAAAAGAAACTCCGATGAGTACAAGAACGGGTTTTGAGTTTCTGCAATACATGATGCCGGCTTTTACAATTGCTGGTCTATTCCATCCCGAACGTGGCGGCAGCACCAAATATCTTGAACTCAGAAAGGATGATAACCTGCTACCCGGCGACGCACTGCATATTAACTACCGGCTTACCGCCCGCGAAATTGAAAAGGTAGCCCATAATGAGCATCAGTTTACCAAAGCACTCAGGCAGCTAAACTGCTTTGTATTGAAGAAAATGAACCCCGGCCATGGCTCCGGCATTCACTACGCCGGCACTTTGCCGTTCTCTGATAAGAACGAACAATTCAAGTTGTTGCCTGATGGTAAATTAGGCCTGTCAAAGAACGTTTATGTTGCCGATGGCTCAGGCTTTACCTACCTGCCGGCCAAGGGACTTACTTTTTCTTTAATGGCCAACGCACATAATGTAGCACTAAACGCGTTAATGCCTTAACCAGTTATTGAAACACTGCAATGATCAAGTTCAACATATTTTCAATTACCCTGCGCAGGTTCATCGTTCTGGTCTCAACCGGTATACTGTTTGCCACCGGCATCTGGCTGCTTAACCAGGCGCCTTCGCTACGCGGGTATTGGTACCGGTTCAACACAGAAGCAGAAATGGGGACTTTCTTCTGCGAGAAGACCATCATGGATCACTTCGTCCGCCAACCAATGAACACTTTCAGTAACTTTATTTACTGGCTTACCGCAGTGGTCATTCTTAACCGCGGCTGGAAGGACCGTACCAAACGCAATCGCTATAACATCATTTCGGCCAATCCGTTTTACAGTTTTACCTTGGGCGGCATCATGTTGTATATCTTTTGTTCAAGTGTGTTCTTCCACTCCTCACTCATCCATTTTGCCGGCGAGCTTGACTTTTCAGCGGTGTATTGCCTGTCACTTTTCCCTTTTATGTACTTTACACACCGCCTCTGGCTTTTACGTTTGGGGATACCCTCCAATCAAAGGCATGCGAAGAGCACGCGCACATTGATCGTCGTTTTTACCCTTGCTTATTTTTTACTCACATTTGGCACACCTGGTTTTGACCGTAACTATATAGTGCTGGCCATCATTGTAATGGTTGTTGGTTTTGCCATCGCAGTTGAGCGCTATGACCCGGGAAAGACCAATCACTACTACCTCGTAACCTGCATGCTTTCTATCCTCTTCGCCGCCATGTGGTTTGGGTTTGACCTTCACAAAGTATTCTGCGACCCCGATAGCCTTATTCAACCTCACTCGCTCTGGCACTTGTTCAGTGGCATAGCCGCTTTTTACTTTTACATGTATATCCGAAGCGAAAAGAATAAGCTTTAGAACCCGCCTGGATCAGGCCACTCTGTTAATTTTCGGGGTAGCACCGGTAAAATAGGGGGGTGGTTTACCTTTTGAAAAAGCGGATATTGATTATCAATGCATTACAACACAATTTCACCAAAAAGGTAAACCCCTCCTCATTTTTAAAACCTCATAACTTATTGGAAATCAGCATCAATTATTTTGTTAAAAAGGAAGAGGAAATGGGGATGTCAAGCAGGTGTTAACCACATCGAAACTCTCCGATAGTTGGCATTACATTCACCATTACAGCTTGCACACTCGCAAGTCTTAATACTATCCACTAAATACCCCTAAAACCGAAGGTGCTTAACCGTCAACCCGTTGTTGAGAAGCTGCTTCAACGAATCAATACCAATTTTAAGATGCTGCTCAACGTAGTTCTTAGTTACGCTGCCATCACTTACTTCGGTTTTTACGCCCTCGGGCACCATGGGTTGGTCAGACACTAAAAGCAGTGCCCCCGCAGGTATTTCGTTCTTAAAAGCGGTAATAAAAATGGTAGCCGTTTCCATGTCTATAGCCATAGCACGTATCTGGCGCAGATACTCCTTAAAATGGTCATCCCACTCCCATACTCTGCGATTGGTGGTATAAACTGTTCCGGTCCAATAATCATGGCCGGCATCGCGAATGGTGGTAGATATCGCCTTCTGCAACGCAAACGCAGGAAGTGCCGGAACTTCTTTCGGAAAGTAATCGTCACTCGTTCCTTCTCCTCTGATAGCCGCAATGGGCAAAATAAAGTCTCCTACCTCACTCTTCTTTTTCAAACCTCCGCACTTGCCCAAAAACAACACTGCCTCAGGTTCTATGGCCGATAACAGGTCCAGCATGGTAGCCGCATTGGGACTTCCCATCCCGAAATTCACAATGGTGATTCCTTCTGCCGAGGCATTCATCATGGGGCGGTCCTCCCCCAGGATAGGCACATTGTGCCATGCCGCAAACATCTTTACGTAGTTATCGAAGTTAGTAAGCAGTATATACTTGGTAAAATCTTTCAGCTCGCGCCCGGTATAGCGGGGCAGCCAGTTATTGACTATTTCTTCTTTTGTTTTCATATTTTTTTATTCGTTGACACCAGTTCTATCTGCCCTGTAAATTAAAACCCTTTGTTAATTTTAATCGAATTTAAGAAAGATGACGACACTGGTGTTCGGTAATTACAATTTTAAGGTGGAAGAACGGGAGGGTAAAAAGTTCATTTTCGACATTGCCCGGAAAAAATGGGTGATACTTACGCCTGAAGAATGGGTCCGTCAACATATACTTCACTACTTAATAGAAGATAAAAAATACCCTGCCAGCCTCATTGCCGTTGAACGTGGTATCGAACTGAACGGCACGCAAAAACGATTCGACCTGGTGGTCTTCTCCAACTCCGGCAAACCCAAAATGATAGTGGAGTGCAAAGCCCCCGAAGAAACGCTCAACGAAAAAGTATTTGAACAAATTGCCCGCTATAACCTTACGCTAAAAGTAGATTACCTCTGGGTAACTAACGGCTCACTTAATTTTGTAAGTCAGTTAAAGGGAGGGATACAATTGTTGGAAACTGTTCCGGAGTGGCTAACGCTAAGCCAGGAATAAGAGAACACATCAAACGGTCATTTTTTTTTCATTAATTTTGGAGTATGTCAATTACTGAAGTAAGAACCCGGTTTCATGCCCTTATAGACGAGGTAGAAAATCCTTCGCTTTTGCAGCGCTTTTTTGAAATTATGCAAACCAGCGCCAAATCATCTGGTTCAGACTTATGGAGCACCTTATCCGACTCCGAGCAGCAGGAGGTATTTGATTCTTATGAAGAGAGCCAGGATGAAAAAAACCTTGTATCGAATAAGGCCGTAATGGGCAAGCATAAAAAATGGCTAAAGAAATAAAGTGGACCAAAACTGCGGCTAAAAACTTTGATAAGGTTATTGATTACCTGGAAAATAACTGGTCGGAAAAAATAGTTTCCAATTTTGTTACACGAACTTTTGATCTGCTCGATTTACTTGCTGAGCTACCTGAAATTGGAGAATTGCAGGATAAAAAACGCCAAATACGCGGAATGCTTATTACAAAACACAATAAGCTATTTTATAGAATTGATAATGATACCCTGATAGTTTTACGAATATTTGATACCAGGCAGAATCCGAAAAAATTACGCTTTAAATGATATCAAATGAAAATTCGGCTAAATGCCCGGTAGCTAGCGAACCACCGTCAAATCCTGTTCAAACCTTTACTATAACAAGGAACCAGCTATTTCCCATGATTATTGGTTTCTTAGTTGTCCTCATCATATTGCCTATAATTTTAAACTATGACTGGTTTAAAACGCTAAGAGGTTTTCCTTCTTTTTTAGTTATGGTAGCTTGGGTCTTACTATTTACCGTTTTTTGGGAATTTATTTCAAAATACTTCAAATCGAAAAAAACAATTGAATTGTATTTCGATAAACTGGTGATTATAGATAACGAAACCGAAACGATTCCTTTTACCAACATTAAGAGATATTGTCACTTTTATTCGCCAGGTGGATCTGGACAAAGGAATCTTATTATAAAACTAAATAATGGGAAGAAAAAAAGGATTTCAGGAGATAATCGCGACCTGTTAAATCTGACTCATTCATTTGAAGTTAATATACAGGAGCATATTAAGCTTAGCAGTTTGCCCATCGAAAAATATGATGAAGATGAGGAATTTGCAAGGTATGCCATTCCTATTGTTGTTATTGGCGGAGGCTTAACAATAGTCCTCTCTGTTTTATTCTTACTATGGCGAAACCGGTAAACCGGACAACCTCTACCCATACACAAACCTCCCATACTCACTCTCCACCACCACCTCATTCTTCTCACTGCCCTCCACATGTCCTATCACTTCACCAGCCACACCAAACGATTGGGCTACGTCTATAATGAGCGAAGCGTATTTTGCATCAGTGTATATTTCAAGACGGGTGCCGCAGTTCAACACTTTGAACATCTCTTTCCAATCGGTGCCTGATTCCTGTTGAATAAGTTTGAAGATAGGTGGCACCGGTAATAGCTTAGTCTTTACTATTCGCAGGTTCTCGATGTAATGCAACACCTTGGTATGCGCCCCGCCGGTACAGTTAATGATGCCGTTTACCTTACCCGGCAACTCTTCCAGTATTCGTTTGATGATGGGCGTATAGGTGCGCGTAGGTGATAACAGTGCTTTGCCAATGTTCAACGGCGTTCCTTCCAAAGGGTCTGTCAATCTTTTTGAGCCACTGTATACCAATGCTTTGTTAATTACAGCGTCATAGCTTTCCGGGTATTTATCTGCATAAAATTTGCTCAGCATATCATGGCGGGCCGAGGTCAAACCATTACTGCTGATACCGCTGTTGTATTCCGTTTCATAAGTAGCCTGCCCATAAGATGCAAGTCCTACAATAACATTACCGGGCTTTATATTTTGGGTAAGAACAAGCTTATCTTTCTTCATTCTCACCGTCATGGTAGCATCTACCGTGCTGGTGCGCACACAATCTCCCAGGTCGGCGGTCTCCCCACCCATCAGGTTAATGTTCACGCCTAAGCCGCGCATTCTTTCAATAAACTCTTGTCCGCCTTTAATAATTTCAGCAATTACCTCACCGTTTATTAAATGCTTGTTGCGGTTAATGATAGAGGTATATAAAAAATTGTCGGTAGCGCCGATACAAAGCAGGTCGTCCAGGTTCATCACCATGGCATCAATGGCTATCCCTTTCCATACCGATATATCACCGGTTTCCTTCCAGTACAAATAAGCCAGTATCGATTTAGTGCCCGAGCCATCCGAGCTCATCACATTGCAATAAGCATCATCGCCACCCAGGTAGTCCGGATATATCTTGCAAAAAGCTTTGGGGTAAAGACCATGATAAAGGTCCTTCACCGCTGCATGCACTTCTTCTTTCCCCGCTGAAACTCCTCTTTGTTCGTATTTTTCCATATGCACATTTTACATCCCGTCATTGCGAGCGACGCTTTGGGAGCGAAGCAATCCCTGACAGGGTGCGACTAATGTATTTTTGCCTACCACATGCGCGGATTGCTTCGTCGCAGAGCCTCCTCGCAATGACGCATTTATCTACTATACAACCTCATACCCCACCGCATCACCTACCTTCTTCAAACTTGCGTGCAGCGCTCTGAATTCTTCAAAGTTCAATTGTTGGTCGGCATCGCTCTTGGCCACTTTGGGGTTAGGGTGCGATTCTATCAGCAAACCATCTATACCCAATGCCATACAACTTCTGGCCAGATCAGGCACACCGTAGGCATAACCAATGGCATGACTCGGGTCAAGAATGATAGGCAGGTTGGTGTATTCCTTTAACCAGGCGGCACCGCACAGGTCCAGGGTAAACCGGGTCTTGGTCTCAAAAGTGCGGATACCGCGCTCGCATAAAATAACATTCGGGTTACCGCCGCTCAAAATGAACTCGGCAGACTGCACAAACTCCTGCAAAGTGGTTCCGAAACCGCGTTTAAGTAATATCGGCTTTCTTGATGCTCCGCACTTACGCAAAATACCATGGTCGTACATGCTCTTCGCTCCTACCTGCACTATGTCGGCATACTCTATCACTTCATCAGCATGGGTACTATCGCGCACTTCGGTAATGATCTTCAAACCGTACTTGCTGCGCATTTTATCCAGCAACTTCAAACCTTCCAAACCCAGTCCCTGAAAAGTATAAGGAGAAGTACGAGGCTTGTAAGCACCTGCCCTCAATACTTTCACCCCCAGCTCCACACAAAGTTGTGCCGCCGACTCAATCTGTTCTTCCGACTCAACACTGCATGGACCGGTAATAATCACCGAGTTATTCGTCTTGCCCCCGATACTGAAATCACCGATCTTAATCTCGCGCTTAGTAGCCTGGTATTGTTTACTGGCCAACTGTATATCAGTATCAGTAACAAAAATGCCTTCCGACAATTCCTTTAACTCATCCGTAGCCGATTTAACCTTGGAAGAAGTGACCAGCACAAAAGTTCCGTTCTGAAATAAGGCGGCCTGGTATTTAACAGCTAATTCTTCAGCCTTATCCTGTGAAATATTTTTATTAAGATGTATGATCATTATACGCGGGTTAAATTATTCAACAAAACGGCACCTTTCAGTTTATTCATATCGTCTACTACGGGCAAAAATAAAATAATGAAGTTCAAATCATTTAACAAATGCAGCATGCCGGTAAGTGTTTGATCTTGGCGGATAAGCACCGGCTTAGTGTTTATCATCTTGCCGGCATCCACCGCATTCAGGTCGCCAAGGTTGTTTAAAAAGCCTCTGCGGATATCTGCGTTACTGATTACCCCTTTCAACTTCCCGTCCTTATCATTTACCAAAACAAAGCCCATTTTAAATTTTTCAATGGTTTGCAAGGCCTGTTGAATGCTCAAATCCGCCTCCTGAATAATGGGCAAATATTGGCAAGGCGTCATAAAATCGGCCATTTTAAAATCGTTCTCGGCGGTTTGCAGCGAAGGCGTTTTATGCAAATTAAGCATGCCTACACCCAGAAACTCCCTGTTCATTAAGTAGTTGCCCGACACGATGGAGTTCACCCCCAGCAACCTTAAAACGAAGGCAATTCTATCATTCACGCCCCCGTCTACCTGAATCTTTTTTTGAGGAAACTGCTGCTTAAAATCCGTTATCCGCTGAAAATTAGCCTTGTCAAAAGGCCTTCCACTCATTCCGGGTTCAGAGGCCATAAAAAGCACAAAATCAATATCTTGTTCATTTTCACTTACCACACTTAACGAATCGTTCATGGTAATGGCCAGGCCCCATTTGGTAACCCCGTTCCTGGTAAACATCCGCCCCTTTATTTGGGCATTGTACTGAACACTTACAAAGTCAACCTTGTATTGAGCCACCTGCTCAAAAAAGACGGAGGGCTCCGGGTGAATGATGTGCAGGTCAATGGGTGTTTGGCTGATGGCCCTGATGCGCGCAATGTCTTTAAATACAGCGCCGTCAAAACAGTCGATATGAAACATATCAATACCATGCGCATCCAGTTCGCGCACAAGCACTTCCAGGTCCTTCTCTTTATTCGAATATACGGATGCTGATATTTTCATTTAGGCGTCAAAGAAATGGAATTTATTGGTAAACATGGGCCATAAACCATTCGTTTGGGCGACCGCTCTTGCTCTTCCGATTTGATTCTCAACAGCCGTTCACGCAAAGTGCGCAAAGATTAATAACGCAAAGAACCGCAAAGTTTTGATACTCCTCTGCGCTCCTTTGCGCTATATTTTCTTTGCGAACTCTGCGTGAACCGGCTGTTCCCTAAGCAGAAACCTGAAACTTTTCTACTCCAGATCATACTGCAACTTCAGCAAATTGCTGTAAAGCCCCTGCTCCATTACCGATAGTTCGTTGTGCGTTCCTTGCTCTACTATCTTGCCTTTGTTGATGACCAGGATAACATCGGCCTGGCGGATGGTAGATAAGCGATGCGCAATAATGAAGGTAGTACGGTTTTTCATCAACTCATCCAGTGCCTGTTTCACCAAACGCTCACTTTCCGAATCGAGTGCAGAGGTGGCCTCATCTAATATCAATATCTTAGGGTCGCGCAGAATAGCACGGGCAATAGCAATGCGTTGTTTTTGTCCGCCTGATAGTTTCACGCCTCGTTCGCCCACTACGGTGTCCAGCCCTTCCGGAAAAGAATTAATGAACTCCAGCGCATAAGCTTTGCGCGCTGCTTCGGATATCTCTTCTTCTGTAGCCGATGGTTTTCCATAAGCGATGTTCTCACGGATGGTTCCGCCAAACAACACCACATCCTGCGGCACGGTACCGAAGTTTTTGCGCAGGGCCGTGATATTATACTTGCGGATATCTTTTCCATCTACCAGTATCTCACCCGATTCGAAAGGATAAAGCGCACTCAATAATTTAATGATGGTCGATTTACCAGAACCACTCGGTCCCACTAAAGCTATTTTCTGCCCCGAGTCCACCTTGAACGAGAGCCCGTTGAACAGCTGGATATCTTTTCGCGATGGATAGGAGAACGATACATTTTTGAATTCTACCTTACCTACTATCGGGTCGCTCAACAATTCATCTTCCACTTTGGTTTCCGAAGCTTCACCCAATATCTCATTCACTCTTTCCGAAGCGCCAATGGTCTTCTGCAAAACAGTGTAGCTTTCACTTAACCCGGCCAGCGAGCTACCGATAAAGATGGTGAGGATAAAATACTGAACCAGGTCGCCAATGGTAATGTGCTTGGCCGCTACTTCCTGCAAACCCGCATAAACAATAAAAACAATGGCCCCGAACATGGCAAAAATGATGAACGAAACAAACCCTGCCCTGTACTTGGCAGACTGCATACCAATTGCCGCCACTTTCAGGTTAATGCCCCCATAGCGCCTTGTTTCGTAGCCCTCGTTGGTGAATGCTTTCACCATATCAGCCGATTGAAAAGTCTCCTCAACAATAGTGTTTGACTCGGCTAATTTATCCTGTGCTTTTCTTGATATCGTTCTGATGAACCGGCCAAACAACACCGCTGCCACCACCAGTATGGGCAAAATGATAAGAATAACGTATGTCAGCCTATGCGATACATGATACAATAGCGGAACGCAAACAATGGGCAGCACCAACTGCCTGACAAAAAACGCAAGCTGATTGGATAATGCGTCCTGCAATTGAGATACATCGGAAGATATGCGCGAAGTAAGATTTCCTACCCGGTTCTCCTCAAAAAACTGGATGGGCAGCGTAATGATCTTTTCATACAATGCGCGACGGATGGCCGCCATGGCATTCTGACTAACATATTCAAGCAGGTAAATGCGGAAGAAAGAAAGAATGGCCTGTATCAGTAACACCCCTCCTAATAAAATACCAATGTCCTTCAGCTTCTCGGGGTCAATGCCGGTTTTGAATGCGGTTATCTGGGCCTGCACTTCAGCCAGCTTTAAATCAGATGAAAGCTGAGACTTCAGGATGCCGGCTATCTTGTCTATCGCATCGGCAGCAGGCAAGGCCGCATTGATGAGCTTTCCAAATCCACCGGGAATGACTGATACGATGCTCGATGTAATCGTCAGCAATATCATGCCCATAATAAACTGCCATTTATACGGCAGAATAAAACGGTATATCCTCAGGGCATCGACTATCTTCCGGGTGCTCAGTAATTTCTTTTTAGGGGTATCGGTGGTTTCAGACATATTTTGAATTGCGCTGCAAAAGTATTTTTTATGATGAGAAATGGCAGTTAAGACATATCAACTCTGACATTGGCAAATGTCAGGTCAACAACTTAGTCGTTTGGAAAGAGATAAAATTGTAAACCACAAACTCCCCCTACCGACGGTCAATCCTTCTCATAAAATCTTAGTGCTTCTTAGCGCTATTAGCACCTTAGTGGTAGATTTCTCTCCTTCCCTATTTCGAGGTCCGGAAAGGATAGAATAATGTTCATGAAATCAATCACTTACTTCATTAAGCACCTCGTTAGCCCTGGTAATGATTTCCTTAAAGGCAGACGTGCCTGCAACAGCACCGATGGAAACCGGGGGAACAGGCTGAGCGGGATGCTCCTTTAAATACATTTCGAAAAATTTGAGGTCGTGCCACTTACCCAGTTTGTAGCCGATTTTATCAAACACGGCAATTTCAGCAAAACCCATGGCCAGATGGAACTTCTCACTTTTAGGATTGGGCAAAGTAACCCCCGCATACACATTGATAAAACCCTGCAGCTCGAGCACCGATAGCAACGCATCATACAGCACGCGGGCAACACCCAACCCATGAAATTTTTCATCAACGTAGATCGTTGACTCCGTAGACCACTGGTAAGCCGTTTTGAACCGGTGCATACTTCCGTAGGCATATCCAACAACAACCCCGCCCGTTTCGCAAACCATGCAAGGGTAATGCGTTGAAATTTTGTTGATTCTCTCTGTAAACTCCTGCAACGAAGGCACCTCATAATCAAAAGTAATGGAGGTGTTGATGACCGACGGCGCATAAACGGCCAACATGCCTGCATAATCCGAATCGCGCACTAATCTTATCTCAAATGAATTATTCATATCGGTATGCTTGTGGGAATTGTTAAGGGCTGCAAAATAATTACAAATTGCAAGGCCATGTTAAAATTATGGCAACCACCATAACTGCCAAATCCATACTTTCGGGCATGGATTTAAGTGAACAAGACAACAACGAGACCGGCGCTGAAGAGGAATATGTATTAGACCCTAACGAACCTGAACCGGTAGTAATAGCCCCTTTTCATTTTGTGCTGTTAAGCCTGGCCTCCATGGGACTTTACCTTATTTGGTGGCAATTCAAATGCTGGACATATTTTAATGCAGTTGAAAACATCGATAAGCATGTATTTAGTGAGGCCGAAGCCCCTGATGATTCAGGATGGCAACTTTTGTGGTATAAATTACGCCCTCTGCTATTTAAAATATGGCATTTACCTGCTTTACGGGCTGTTCTTTTCGTATTCTTCGGTATTGAACTATTCAATAAAATACAACAGTATTGCCTGCGTTACGACCACAAGGTTTCTTACAATCCCATCCTAATTTGGCTAACCTGCATTGGTATCAACGCTCTGGGTTATTTACAGATTCCGTTTTCACTACTAAGCAGTCTCGCTTTTGCGCCCATCGTTCTTCCTGTTCAGGAACTGAACTTTTATTTTACAGGAAACAAGAATGGTTACCGCGATGATAAATTGAACGACCGGCAAATTCTATTGCTCCTGATGGGGCTGTTCTTCTGGACTGTTCTGATCTATGGTTTGCTGCATCCGGAGATTCAAGCACCGAAAAAGTAGGTTCATCTCAGGAGAATGTCATCGGGCGAAAAAAATATCAGGATAAAAATTGTATTTCTCGGCTGTTCCACTCCGTGCCTCCGTGCGACAATGGATTTGATGCATAAAAAAAGGCAAGCCTCCCTGGTCTTGCCTTTTCAAAATCCTATGACCAATGTCTTAGTTCAGACATATCATGCTGATATCGTACGGTCTTACCTGCATCAGTTGAAGCATCTCCAGCATATCGTTGCATTTTTCCCATTGAGCAAAGGTCTTTTCCACTTCCTCAACAAAGAAATTATAACGGTCAATAACTGTGTTGCACACGCCAATGAATTCGCTTTGCTTTCCTGCCATGTCACTCAATGAGCCTAAAAAACCTTGTTCATCGTTGCCGTATTGCGTGTAGTCGAGCGAATAGTTATCCTGGTTGTCAGAAAATGTACCTCTGAACTCTTTATACTCCTGGAAAATTTCAGACAATCTTTCGTCTTTGTCATCCAGTGGCTCAAATATCTGATGCATACGATTGCTTTCAGCCGCCAGTCTTTCTACTTCGTTGTTGAAGGCATTCAACAATCTTTTGAAGTCCTTGCCTTCGCTGATGACTCTTTCAACCTCAGCTGCATCAGGCGACATGCGGCCGATAGCAGCAGTAGCAACTTCGTTCAGATGATTCATGCGGACCTTGATACCGCGAAAACGCTGAATAACCTGTTTGATATGATCATCGTGCTCCTTATAGCTCTGCTGAACTTTGTTGTATTCCTCGCACAGTTCCTTCACAAAGTTATGCAACGTGGTATAACGATCCAGCATTTCTTCTTCGAACGGATGAAAGGGTTTTAACTCATCATAAGTCAACTCTATCGTTCTAAGCGGGTGTTCTATTATTTTGCTTGCCATATTCTTTTCGGTTATGGTTATAAGGTAATGGCAGAATGAAGGTTTGTCAAGCAAAAGGTTTCATAAAAACATCACTTTATAACAAGGCTGGACTTGTGGTGTGTGTTAATGTTTGAAAGTGTTAATGTATTTAGGTTAATCAGAGTAGAATTACGTTCGCACCTTAACACGTTAACACCTTCGCACCATCCGCAATTGTGAAAATAACTTAAAGGAAATAATCCCTATTAAACTTATCGGCTCCAATAACATCTTAGTTACATAAAATCTATTGTTATGAAAACCTTGTTTAAAGCACTTTTTGTCTTCCTGATGAGCTTTGTTTTCGTTCAAAGTTCGGAAGCGCACGGCCGTTATTATGAGCATTGCGAACACCGCGGATATTACGGCGGCGGATATTACGGAGTCCGTTATTATGGCCCACGTTATGTTCCTGTTGCCCCATGCTACCACAGAGAGTATGCGCCCGGTTATTACTTTGTTAATCGTTGGGGAAGAAGAGAATTTGTTCACCCTTACTATAGGTAATATCATACTTGCTTTTTGATAGTGTTTCCCTACGCGCCTGAACGATATATAATTCAGGCGCTTTTTTTTGCCTGTGGCCGACGGTGTGATAAATGGTTGAAACCATTTTCGAGTAACATCAATTTCAGGACCCACGATTTCAATTGTGGGTCTGCCGGAAAAGAAACTCTTAAAAACCGTTTCAACGGTTTCCACCGCCCCAAACCGTTAGAATATCTTAAAGGGAACCTGATTTTTACGAAGGATTAGTATATTCGGCAAAATTTATTGCCCGATATGCTCAAGGCCGTTACCGCTGTTTTACTGCTCATTATGATTTTAACTGCCGCCGACTCCTGCAAAAAAACAACGGAGAGTCAGCTCGTGAACGGGCTATGGCAATTAAATACCGTAAACCTGGATACTGCTGCCGGAAATTACCTCACCAAATTTCCCAACTTCGGAGGCACTTGCTGCGCCTACAAATTATCTTTCCAGGAAAACGACATTCTGTTTGGGTATTACATCACCAACGACAGCATCAAATTTTTGAAAGTGGGCTCGTGGAATGTGGTTTCATATACCCAGGTGTATATGAAGGTCGATAGCTTTATTGACGGCACCTTTGATATTAACCGCCCCACCCTAAGCCATTGGGACCTGACAAGTCACTACAACCACGTGGCTGCATTTGACGGAGGCGTTAACCCGCAATACGACACCTGCTATACCAAGCTGGATATGACCCGTTTGTAATTACTTTTTACCCTCGTATTGCTGCACTTCTTCATGAAAGAATTCGAGCGATACACCTGCAGTTTTGAACATTTCTTCGCTTTCCGTTCCTGCATGGTATTTTCTCTGGCATACTACCTTTTTAATACCACAGTTGATGATAAGCATAGCGCATACGCGGCATGGGGTCATCCTGCAATATAAAGTGGCTCCTTCCAAGGCAACACCGCGGCGGGCGGCCTGGCAAATAGCATTTTGTTCGGCATGCACCGTCCTTACACAATGCTCGGTCACTGTTCCGTCTTCGTGGATGGTCTTTTTCATCTGATGGCCAACCTCATCACAATGCGGCAATCCCACCGGCGAACCCACATAACCTGTTACCAGCAATTGGTTCTCCCTGGCAATAACACAACCACTGCGTCCTCTTCCGCAGGTAGCTCGCTTACTAATGGCATCCATAACTTCCATAAAATACTCGTCCCAACTAGGCCGGATGTAGTGTGCTTCTTTAGTTTCGCTCATGGTGCTGGTTTTGCTTATTTTATTTTTTCTAAAACTTCGTCAATTTGCCTGTACAACAAATCAAAACTTCCATTGTTGAGAAACCGGTAATCTGCCAGTTGCATACATGCTGAAAGGTTTTGTTTGTTAGGGTCCGTATTGGTCATCTCCCTGTTCTCATTGTCCACAAATACGTCAAACGTAATTTTATCGGTTTCCGAGGCCCGTTCAACAATACGCTCGTAACGCAATCTTTGATCGGCGTCAACGGCAAACAAATTAAAGTTGCCCTTACTGTGCAGTGAATTCACCTCTCCCACGGTTCTGATGCTCTCAATGATACAATCGGTGCCGCTTTCTTTAGCTTCTCTATATAGCTCTTCGGCAATAAAACTGGGGGTATTTTGCGCTCGTAACTCATTAGCCGTGGCCACCAGGCTATCGCGGTTCACCTCTCCCCCACGAGACTTGATTATTTTGCTCAGATACTCGCGAACAGAAAAATGCTGAAATTTATGATGCTTGGTAAGATAATCTACAATAGTGCCTTTCCCGGCACCCAGTGTTCCGGTTATACCTATGATCTTCAAATGCAATGATTTTACGTGAAATTAAATACTTAAATCATACCCTTAAGCCTGTGTGAATAACTTAAGCGCTGTTGTGAAAAACCGCCTTGCTTTGGGTCTTTTAGGTTAAACCGAATAACCAGGTCCAGGTCACGAACCGTTCATTATCACATTGGCTAATTATCACATTATCACATTAATTTCCCGATTATCACCTTAATTTGCAGCCATGAATTTCAGAAAAGCAGGCCTGGTCGTTGTTGGTGTAATATTGGTGGTACTCTATTTTTTAAACCGGCATGACCTGGAGCTGGAACCACAGCAGTTTTTAGCTATTCGCCCAATATCAGCCACCGGGGCAGATATGCCTACTGTTATCCGTCTCAAAAACTCCAATCTGCTGTCTTCAACCATCAAAACCATTCATGAAAAATTTTACCTCAATGGTGTTTTACTGGGCATTCTTGACAATGAGCTTAACCAGGGCATTCCCGGATTAAAGACCACCGAATTTCCGGCCAATATACGTTTCAGCCAACAGGATTTCCTGAACGCGTTGGGACCTGACTCGCTCAATCCGGGGCATGCCGATATCAGGGTGGAAGGCGAGATCGTGTTTCAGAATCTTTTCACCTCCGGCAAGATCGATATTCATCAAACAGGCAAAATAACCAATGAAAAGTAACATCACTTTACTGCTGATCCTGGTATTACTAAGCTCCGTATTCTCTTCCTGCAAACTCAGTTCCCCAATCTTCAAAACGGTGAACAACATCAAATTTGAGAGCATTGGTACCAAAGGCCTCAAACTGGGCGCCGAAGCGCAGTTCCACAACGGGAACCCGCTAAAATGCAAAGTGATCGATGTTAACATGAACGTGCTCGTGGATGAAAAACTGATAGGTATCTTGGGCGAAAAAGCAGATGTGGTCATTAGCAAAAAAAGTGATTTCATGGTCCCCCTCGGTGTCTTGATAAAACCGGAAGGGACCGTACTGGAAGATTTCAAGACCTTATACAGGATACTCACCGACCGCCCTACCGAACTTTACCTGGTAGGTGATATCAAAGTAAAAATGATGGGCATGAAATTTACTGTCCCCGTTAAATACCGCCAGGTACTCAAACGATCAGATTTCAAGAATTAACGGTTAACCGTTCTTCCACCGTTTTAGGTCCTCGTTGCATCAAAGGGCATCTTCTTTGCGTTTTGTATTACTCAAAAACAGTTATAACTTTGGAATAATCAAAAACGGTATGATATGGGTTTACGCTTCGTCAAATACGGATCTGTTTATTTCAGCATTACCATCATTGTGGTTTCCCTCATTATGGGAGGCCTCTGGGTATTTGTTGCCCCCATTTATGTTTTCGTCCTGATTCCTTTATTGGAACTTGTGCTTCCCTACTCTGAAGTAAACCTGGAAAAGGCAGAAGAGGAGATAGCCAAAAAAGATATCAAATACGACCTGATGGTCTGGAGCGTCGTTCCCCTGCAATATGGTTTACTGTTCTTCTTTTTAAACCGTGTAAATGATGCGTCGTTAACATGGTGGGAACTTACCGGCATGATATTCTCCTTCGGAATTGCCTGCGGGGTATTGGGCATTAACGTGGCACACGAACTAGGTCATCGCAACACCTGGTACGAGCAAACTATGTCGAAAATGTTATTGCTTACCTCGCTGTATACCCACTTCTTTATTGAGCATAACCGCGGTCACCACAAAAATGTGTCCACCGACGAAGACCCGGCCTCTTCACGCCGCGGAGAAACCATTTACGCGTTCTATATCCGCTCCGTCAGAGATAGCTGGTTTTCCGCCTGGCACCTCGAGAGAGAACGCCTGAAAAAGACCAATACTTCCTTCTGGAGTCTTCAAAACGAAATGCTGGTATTACAAATCATTCAGGTAGTGTTTGTTGCGGCTATCGGACTTATCTGGGGCTGGAAAGCCATGCTGTTTTTCATCGCATCTGCAACAGTTGGATTCCTGTTGCTGGAAACCGTGAACTACATAGAGCATTATGGTTTGAGAAGAAAGAAGATTGACGGCGCCTATTACGAAAAGGTAATGCCGGTGCATTCGTGGAACTCCAATCACCCGATTGGCCGTATCATGCTTTTCGAATTGACCCGCCACTCCGACCACCATTATATGGCTTCGAGAAAATACCAGGTACTTCGTCATTTTGACGATAGCCCTCAAATGCCTACCGGTTACCCGGGTATGATGGTGTTGTCCTTTTTTCCACCCCTGTTCTTTAGTGTAATGCATAAGCAGATTGAAAAATACAGAACTGCCGTAGGTGGAGAAGCGTTGGCCTGAGGTTTTAACCGCTCTTCCTTCTTCGGCATGTGTCCCTTAGTTAAGCGCTGTATCTTACGGTCATCGCAGGGTAATCTTTCGCATTTCGCTCTGTATAACAATCGCAATTCGATTAAATTGCGCCCGATTAAAATGAACATGCCCGAATGAGTAACAAGTTAAGTGCTGCGATTATTGTGGTTTTGCTGGCGGTATCAGCCTATTTTGTTGTGCAAAACATACAATTGAAAAGGCATTTAAAGGAAGCAGAAAGCACCACCGACCTGTCTAAACTGGCCCCCAAAGAGCCCGAAACCAGGCCCGCTAATCCGGAAGGGGTAAGCCCTTTTGATAAACCCAATATAGACCCGGTGGCTGAGGAATTTAAGCCGATACCTGAAATAGATACATTCCCGGTAACGGTCATGAAATTTGAAAAAATGGTGTACGATTTTGGCAGGATAAACGAAGGCGATATTGTAAAAACACAGTTCAGGTTCACCAATGCGGGCAAAGTTGTTTTGCTGATATCACATGCCAGGGCTTCGTGTGGATGTACAGTGCCTACCACACCTAAAGACCCCATTAAACCCGGTGAAAGCAATGTAATAAACGTTGAGTTCAATAGTGTTGGGAAAAAAGGGGAAACCACCAAAACAGTGACCTTGCAGGCCAATACGCGCCCTATGGAAACCGTTTTAACCATTAAGGCAACCGTTATACCCCGCGACAAATAATGGCACGTATACTGGCCTTTGATTTTGGACTTAAAAGAATTGGGGTAGCGGTTACCGACCCCCTTCAAATTATTGCCAACAGCCTCGAAACCCTGCCGCGGAAAGAGATATTCAATTTCATTAAAAAGTATTGCTCAGCCGAAGAGGTAGAGGCCTTTGTAGTGGGTTACCCTTTCAGTCACGGACATCGTGAAAACGAGATTACCAAACACATTGACACCTTCATTGCCAAACTCAATGAACTTTACCCCAATAAACAGGTACACAAAATAGATGAGAGCTTTACGTCCAAAATGGCCTCACAGACCCTGTTTATGAGTGGTGTTAACCGTAAAGAACGACATAACAAAGGCAATATTGATGCTATTTCAGCCAACATCATCCTGCAATCGTACCTGCAGATGAAAAGTAGTTAGTTTGGTATTTGCGCTTATCCTTTTAAATTTGGAAATTCCTATTAATAACCTGCATTTATCGCGCTGAAAAAATTTAAGATGATTCTTCCTATTGTAGCTTATGGCGACCCGGTTTTAAGAAAAGTTGGAGCAGAGATAACAAAAGATTATCCCGGTCTGGATAAACTGATTGACGACATGTACGAAACCATGGTTAAAGCCAAAGGCGTGGGCCTGGCGGCACCTCAGGTGGGTAAAAGCATCAAACTATTCGTTATAGACTCCACCCGCATGTATGATGAGGATGAGAAGAACGAAGGTGTGAAGGAAGTTTTCATTAATCCTGTGATGATAGAAGAAACCGGTGATGACTGGCCCTATGAAGAAGGATGCCTGAGTATACCGAATATCCGTGAAGATGTTTACCGGCAGGAAAAGATCAAAATACATTATTACGATCAGAAATTCAAGGTGCATAAAAAGGAATTTAAAGGGCTAACGGCACGGGTCATACAACACGAGTACGACCATGTAATGGGCAAGTTATTCATTGACCACCTGAAGCCTCTTAAGAAAAATTTGCTCAAAGGCAAACTGGATAAGATTTCGAAAGGAATAGTAGATGTGGAGTATAAAATGAAATTCCCAAAAGCATAAAGCCTGACAACAGATACCCTAAAAATAAAGAACCGATGCCATCGACATCGGTTCTTTATTTTATTAAAACTCTTGTTAATTATTATAACCCGCTCAGGTCAGTGTCGTTTTGAGCACTCACACCTTCATTGCCGGTGCTTAGAATGAACTTCCAGCCATGCGCTTTACTTCTTCTCCAAACGGTGCAATAGGTTCCTCCAAAATGGTCCATATTTTTTGATTCAATAGTGTAGGTCCCGTAAGTGTAGCCCAGTTCACCGGAACGCGCTACATCAGAACTGATAGGTATCCAGGTCAGTTTAGCGCCCGAATCCGGATATTGCCCCAATAATTTAGCAATAGCATCTTTTCCCGTGGTAGGCATGCTGAACTCTCTTAACATGGTAGCTGAACTGTCGGCGTATTCAATAAATGCCGTGTTACGTCCTTTATCTTCCGACAACTGCGAAAACGCAAGATCAGTTTTTAAAAGATCACCTTTTAAAGAGTCCTGGCGGCTCACGATTTCCTTCTCGCTTAAACGATGTCTGGTTGGCTTCTGATTACAACTGCAAAAACAAATGGCAACCAGCGCAGCGCAAAATAATCCTTTCATGTCTTTGTTTTAATAATGCAATATAAAAATTAAATACTGTGCTCTTCAACGATTTCACGCACGTTCTCTTCCACTACCACCGGTCCACCGGTCTTTTTCTTAAATGTGGTTCTGTAAACATGGTCCCAGAAAGTTGAACTAACGCCAAAACCATTGTCAGGGTCGCTATAATGATGCACCATGTGGTGTTGCTTTAATTCCAGCCAGAATTTACTCTTGAAATTGACGTGATGAAGCGCATAGTGAGTCATATCATAGAACAAATAACCCAATACAAACCCCACAAAGAAGGATGAAACATAAGCCTCACCCAGAATAAGGCCAAAACCGAAATAAAACACAACCGCCAGTGGTATACTGATAGCCGGTACCATCACCAGTCGCATACTATCCCGCGGATAATCATGATGCACTCCGTGAAACATAAAGTTGATCTTTGGGCCCCACGGGCCCGGTGGGGTCCAATGGAAAACAAAACGGTGCATGTTATATTCTGTAAAGGTCCAAACCGCTAACCCCAGAACAACCAGCGGAACGATATAAAGAATACTTAAATGAAAAACAAAAACCGATCGGTATAAAAAGTAGATCACCAGGGGCACGTATATAAATAGCGGCACACTAAAGTGAACCCTGCTGAAAAAATCCAGGAAGGGTTGGTTGAACATTGGGACGGATTCATCCTTATTCGACACAAAATTTTTGGCCATGATTGAGCAGACATTTAGTTCCGACCGCCAAATTAGGTAATAAATGGAAAAACAGCTTCAATGATTAACATTTCGTAGCAAAAACAGTTATCCACCAACCTTTTTACCTTTTGAAATAATTGATTCACAGGCATTAATCATTTCAGTTTAACATGGATATCAGCTTTTTACCGTGCAAAAGAATTTTGATACCCCGGCGCTTCAATGAAATATTCCGGGTATACACATGGTGCTCTTCCTGCTGGGTTTGGTAGGCATTTATCACGTTTCTGAACGAAACTACACCAACAACAGTCTGATCATTGCTCCCCTTAACAACGGGCAATACTTCGGTCTGAAGGTCCGACATCATACCAATCGCTCTCTTTAAACTCATTTCCGGTGTTACAGAATAGCCGCCGCCCGGGTTTAACAAACTTACGGAATCATCTATATCGATGGAATTAGCATACATATCCATGCAATTCAATATCCCTGATAACCGGCCGGAAGTATCCACTAAGACCAGATGGGTCAAAGAGTTGTCTTTTTGCTCATTAAACCATTCCCTTACTTCGCCTATACTGTTCTCCACACTGACCAAAACTGGTTGATGGTTCATTATATCTTTCACACAAAGCCTTTCAAGCAGGTCAGGCTCATAATTGTCGGGAGTGTTAATTCCCCGCCTTGCTATCTTTTCAGTCATAATGGTATTTTCTATAAAAAAAAAGGAAACGATGTAAGCGGCAGAACAGGCAGCCAGCAAAGGTAACAGTGCATTAAAAGCACCGCTCGCTTCCAGGATAAAAATGATGGAAGTAAGCAAGGCCCTGGAGGCTCCGGCAAACATGGCCGACATTCCAATCATCGCGGCCAGCGGCAAAATCACACCACAATCCGGAAATAGCTTTACCGTTGCCGTTCCCAACAAAACACCCCATGCCCCCCCGATGGTGAGCAACGGAGCCAGGGTCCCTCCGGAGGTACCACTCCCCAACGCAACAGACCATGAAATGAACTTGAACGCACAAAGAAAAACAACGGCTTTAAAAGCAAGATTACCCGATAAGAGATCAGTAATGTTTTCATATCCCACACCTAAAGTGCGGGGGGCATAATAACCGGTTATACCTACTACTATTCCGCCAATGGCCGGCCATAACGCCCAATGCACGGGTAGTTTCTCAAAGCTATCTTCAATAAAATAAACTGCTTTAGTAACGAAGACAGAGGCTATACCCGTCAACAAGCCAAATAAGCTGTAAAAAAATAAAGCCATATTCCCGGGAGAACTGATAACCGGTGAAGGGAATACCGGGCCCGGCTCAAAAAGGAAACGATGTCCTGCTGCGCCGGTTATGCAGGCCAGCGCCACCGGAATAATGGACCGGGCTGAAAACTCGAACAACAATAATTCGATAGCTAAAAAAATGGCAGCAAACGGGGTTCCGAATATGGCAGACATACCAGCCGTAGCTCCTGCCGCCAAAAGTATTTTCCGCTCATGGCCCGTTATCCGGATTAATTGGCCTATCGTAGAACCTAACGCACCACCCGTAGCAATGATAGGCCCTTCAGCCCCAAACGGACCTCCTGTTCCGATTGAGATAGCCGAAGACAATGGTTTAAGCCAGGCCAGTGAAGGATGGATTTTACTCTGATTGGTCAATATCTGCTCCATTGCCTCCGGTATTCCATGCCCGCGTATGGCCTTGCTGCCGTAGCGGGCCATCACCCCAACAATCAAGCCACCTATAACGGGAACTATTATAACCAGAGGTCCCAGTTCGTTGTTTGCAGGGTTCACCTTCTCTATAGACACTTTTCCGAAAAAAGAGATGTTAGTGAAAAGGTATATAAGACTAACCAGCAGTTTTGCTACAAGGCTGATAAATGCACCGATGATAACAGAAACTAAAGAAATAATGAAAAGCCGCTTCTTTTGGTAAGAAAATAAAGGCGAGTTAATCAGTGCCTTGTATAAGGATTTAAAAAGCAGGGATATGCGCATAACTTTGCGAATACTCTTATTTGCATTCATTCAATTGAATTCAAAAGTTAAAAAAGAGATATCCCCCGGTGCAAATGTAATGGAAAGCAGATTGCTTTATATGATAACTCAACAAAAGAAGCGCAGCTCATGCCCTAAAACACAAAAGCCTCCCCTTTCCCAGGTTTGGCAATTGTAATTAGGGAGGTATGTTCTATTTATTTGGCAATAAATATTCGTTTTGTGTTTAAAGCATCAGCATTACGGATAGAAACCAGGTAGTATCCGTTTGCCTGTGTTTCGAGGTTAAGGGCCACGGTTTGTGCATTCAGAGGTATGGATTTCACTGTTTGTCCCAACAGGTTGTAAACGTTTACCTGCGAACTGCCAGCCAACGAAGTTCCATTCATATTAATGTTGATGAGTTTACCATTAGCAATCACTGTTGGTTCATTTTTAGTCGTTTCGTTGATTCCAGTGGCCTGTCCATCAACAACTACAACGTTAACTTCGGCACTGGCATTGCAGCCCACATTGTTAGAGGTGTAAAGCGTTACTGTATACGTTCCGGGCACAAGATAAACCTGGGTAGGATGTGCTACTCCCACGATCAGAGTGCTGTCACCAAAGTCCCAGTTAAATTCATTGGCATTCGTAGTTATGGCCGAGAAAATAACATCTGTATTAGTGAATATTGGTTGTGATGGTATCCCGATCTGAGCCTGAACAAAATTTCCGCTTAAATGAAAGGAATTTACAGCTGTATAATTATTATAAGTATACGCTACATGATAGTCACCTTCGGCTAGTCCTGTAAATGTTACAGAGCCGGTTACATTAAGATAGGTCTGCAATACCTGGTTGCCGGTGTCCATCAACTGGCATTGATTCCAGGTAATAGTAGTATCAGGAGTGATAGTGATGCTTCCTCCGGAATTAGTGCAATTTGAATTAACAGAACTATACTTTACACCGGTTGAAACCAGTATCTGGAATCTGTTATAAGTATTATCGGTGGTATCCAATTGAACCTGGTAGAAGTTTTCGCGCAGATCAACAGTATCGCCAAGTTTGTTATCAATTAAGCGAATGATAGTTGTAGGATCAAAATTATCTACCAGAACGGCGTTGATAGTGTAATTGCCCGGATAACCAATATGGTATCCCAGGTTCACGAGTTCGGAGCTTTGCAATGTTCCGCAGCCGTTAATTGAACAGGCTTTTTTATCCAGCGTGTATGAGTAAAACTCAGGGATTCCCGGTATGTTATTGAAAACGTAAGCGGCATCCTGATGCACATCATAGGCAGGCGAAATGCCTTCGTCAAAATACATGGTTGCCACATCCGTATTTCCGGCGGGGGATTCCAAACGCAACTTCAGGGTCTTCTTCTGCTGCGAAGCGAAGATGCCTGTGGTTATGGTAAGAAACAGAAGTGTAAATGTTAAAGCTTTCATCCGTTATTAATTTAGGTTTATATCTTTTTTTCAGCTTACCTGTCAGAACTTCGGAACCGATCTTTGGGTATTCACTGATGCTGAGATATACGCCTCCCTTCTTCAATTGGTTGCGCGGTATTTGAGATAGATGTTAGTGTACTGTTCGATACAACTTTCAGATTTATTTTAAGAGCGAAATCATGTGAATTTTCTCTCTGAAAATGGCCAATACAAACCGTAAAATGTAGAACTAAAAGTACGCGTTAAACCACTTAAATATAGTTACACGCTGTGGCATACAAAGTGCCGGATGTTAAAGCAGGTTTTTAACGCTTTTACTGCACCCCAAGGTGCTCTTTAATAGCCTTGATGGCCACCAGAATGGCGTTGTAGTAATCCCCTCTCCTGAACTCGTAGGTCATCTTTTCATCTACAATTTTATGACAAAAAGAAGGGGATAAAATATTATCAAGTCCTGAGCCTGTCACTATGCTCACTTTTCGTATTTTCTTGCCATAGGCTATAATAATGGCTTTATTTTCTCCCTTAGCTGACACGCCCCATTTGTTACCCAACTGCTTCACATAATTACTCATATCCTTCTCATCACCGATCATATTTTCTGTCACCGTAACTACAACCATTTCCAAACCCGCCAGAGAATCAACCGACAAACTTTTCGCCAGCAATTCCTTCACTGCGTAGTCCAGTTCCTTTTTCTGATCAGGGGTAAAATCATCTTCAAAATCGTTCACAAAGCCGGTTGGTTTCGGAAATGTACTGGCATGTTGAGCCTGTATTCCCGAAGAGAGTAATAAAAGCAAAAAAGCAAGTGCGGTAAGTTTCATTTTAGTATCAATTAAATCACCACATTAATGATCTTTCCCTTAACAAAGATGAACTTCTTAGGCTCGGCTCCCTGGGTCCATTTTTGAACACTTTCCAGTTGTAACACTTGCTCTCTTACCTCGTCATCCGAAAGATCAAGCGATAACTCCACTTGTGCGCGCACTTTACCATTAATAGAAACCCCATAATTATGCGCTGTTTCTACCAGGTATTTTTGCTCAGCAACAGGAAACACCGCATGATGAACACTGCCGGAATTGCCCAAAGCAGCCCAAAGTTCCTCAGCAACGAAAGGTGCAAAAGGAGCCAGTGATATGACCAATGGCTGAAGGATATACTTCTTACTGCACTGAAGTCCGGCCAATTCATTCACACATATCATGAACGACGAAACACAGGTATTAAAAGCCAGGCGTTCAATGTCTTCCGAAACCTTCTTAACCGTTTTATGCAGCACCTTGTACTCAGCCTGGGTTGGTTCAACTTCAGTTACCCTCCATTCACCACCATCCCCGTAAAACAGCCTCCAAAACTTGCGCAGGAAATTATAAACTCCACTAATGCCCTTATCATCCCATGGCTTCGATTGTTCAATAGGTCCCAAAAACATTTCAAACATCCTGAAGCAATCAGCGCCGTATTTTTCAATTACGTCATCGGGTGTAACAACATTGTATTTGCTCTTCGACATTTTCTCGACCGCCGAGCCACAGTAGTATTTACCATCTGCATCCGGTAAAAACTTCGCACCGGCATATTCCGGCCTCCACTTTCTAAATGCGTCAACATCCAAAACATTATCTTCTACAAACCTTACATCTGCATGTAATTCCGAGAACAACCCCAGCTCCTTTTTACTGTTAATCCCTAAAACCGCTAACTCCTCTGCCGTAAACTCCACTTTATTTATTTGAGAATACGACACAAAAACATCAGGCATATTTGCGCTACGGTAAACAAACTTCGATACTCCTTGTATCATCCCCTGATTCACAAGCCTTTTAAATGGCTCATCAGTTTCAACATATCCCAGGTCGAAAAGGAACTTGTGCCACATGCGCGAGTACAACAAGTGCCCGACAGCATGTTCCGTTCCGCCGATGTACAGGTCCACATTTTGCCAGTAGTTAAGCTTGTCCTTTGCCGCAAACTCATTAGGGTTATTGGCATCCATATAACGCAGAAAATACCAGCTACTGGCCGCATAACCGGGCATGGTATCTGTTTCATAATTGTTCTTTATCCAATCAGCATTACTGGCCAGAGGAGCCTTTCCATCACCGGTGGGTTTGTAAGAGGAAACCTCAGGTAACACCAGCGGCAACAAAGACGGGTCCAATGCTATCGGAATGTCGTTACTTCCTCCTTCACCTTCAAAATTCCCGTCAGGCTCACCAACAATTTCGTACTGAATAGGAAACGGTTCACCCCAATAACGCTGGCGGCTAAAACCCGCATCGCGTTGCTTATAATTTACTTTACGCTGACCAATACCATTTTCTTCAATCCTATCCAAAACGGTTTTAATAGCATCTTTTACCTCGAGACCATTCAAAAAATCTGAGTTGATCATTTTGCCGAGCTTGTCCTCAATGCCTGCTCCCGGATACATGCTCTTGTCGATGATCTCAATAACAGGCAACCCGAATTTCTCTGCAAACTTCCTATCGCGTTCATCATCCGCCGGTACCGCCATAATGGCTCCGGTACCATAGCCTGCCAGCACATATTCTGCTATCCACACAGGTATCTTCTCTCCGTTGAAAGGATTCAGCGCATAGCTTCCGGTAAAAGCCCCGGTCACTTTCTTTTCCTGTTGCCGTTCCACATCAGTACGACTCTTTACATAGGCAATATACGCCTCCACCTCAGCTTTCTGCTCCGCCGTAATCAAAGAATTGACCAGGTCATGTTCAGGAGCTATAACTAAAAAAGTAGCCCCGAAAATAGTATCCGGCCGGGTGGTAAATACTTTCAGTCTTTCCCCGGTGGTAACTTCAAAATCAACCAGTGCTCCTTCGCTCCTGCCTATCCAGTTGCGTTGCATTTCCTTCATGCTTTCGCTCCAGTCAATACGTTCCAAACCCTCCAGCAAACGGTCAGAATATTCAGTGATGCGCAAAAACCACTGGCGCATCTTTTTACGCTCAACAGGGTGACCTCCACGTTCACTCTTACCATCCTTCACTTCATCATTGGCCAAAACGGTGCCCAGTGCTGCGCACCAGTTCACTTCAGCATAAGACAAATAAGCCAGCCTGTAGTGCATTAATACTAACTCCTTCTCTGCATGGGTAAATGCCTTCCACCCTTCCGCAGTAAATGCCGGATGGTCATTCTTATCATATTGGGCAAATTCAGAGCCTCTCGTTTCAAAAATGGATTCCAGGGTGCTCAGTGGTTCAGCCTTATCAGACTCCCTGTTATACCAGCTTCCAAACAACTTCAGAAATATCCATTGGGTCCATTTGTAGTACGATGGGTCGCAGGTTTTTACTGTGCGGGTCCAATCGTAATCAAATCCTATTTTGTCGTACTGCTCGCGGTAACGTTTAATAGCCTTTTCGGTGGTGATAGCAGGATGAGTGCCTGTTTCAATGGCGTATTGCTCTGCTGGCAGACCAAAAGCATCGAAGCCCATGGGGTGAAGTACATTAAAGCCTTTTAAACGCTTGTAACGGGCAAAAATATCGCTCGCCACATAACCTAGCGGATGGCCAACATGCAGGCCGGCACCACTAGGGTAAGGAAACATATCTAACACATAATACTTCGGTTTAGCACTGTCCTCGCTTACCTTATATATCTCATTCTTAGCCCAGAATTGCTTCCACTTTTCTTCTATTTCGCTGAATTTGTATTCCATTTCTTACTTCAATATTGTTGGTCCAAACCTAATCAAATTAATAATTCTCAGAACAAACAAAACTTCAAATCCCGGTCATTGCCGGTTTTTGCAGGGAAATTTAGTTACCAAAGGGTATGTTGTGAAGAGAAAACCTGGCTCAAAAATGCTCTGCTAAAAGCCTAACCGCACATTTTCAGGCGGCTTCAATGTGTCTTGATAAACTTAGCCGAACTAAACGATTGGCCATTTTTGAGGGTCAGAATATAAAGGCCTTCGGTATATCTTTCAAGGTCCATACTAAAAGTATTGAACCCTTTTACCGTCCCAAAGTCGAACTTATCCAAAAGCCTGCCCGAGAGGTCTAAAATACTGATCTCTATATTATCATCCACGTAGTTATCTATAGTTACATTCAACAAAGAACTGGCAGGGTTAGGAAATATCCTTACCTGTGCTTGTCTTCCGTCAACAACCTGTATGCTAGTGCTTGTGGTATCTACAATAGATGAGTCTACAAATTCATCAAAACTCAGCGCATCAATAATTAACCTGGAGTTACTGTGCAAAATATGGCTGCCAACTGAAAAGCTCAAACTGGCGCTATCGGGTATTAACCCATTCATATTATTATATGTGATTGGCATCGTAAAACCGGTATAGCGATTCACAGAGGTATCACAGAAAAATTGTCCGTTTGACACCATGCTATCGTGGTAATAAGTATTGAACTGAATAGAAAGCGTATCTCCGCCTCCCGGAAAGTATTTAAAGAACCCGTTTAAACTATGGGGTTTGTGAAACAAAGGGAATGTGGGAACAAAACTGTTATTGGCATCACGAATAGCAAAAACCGAGGCGCCCTGAGTTTGATATAGCAGATTGTTCTGTATTTCAAGTGCATAACTCCCGGCATAGCTATCGGTGGTCCTCCTGCATTCCATTGGAAGTCCGTTACCGTGTACCAGTTGGTCGCAAAACCATTTCTGAGGCAAAATAAAGGTATCCGTTTGCCAATCCTCAAAACCCGGATTAAGCACATTTTGTGTTGTTCCTGTGAATGAAATATTATCAACCATCAGAACATTCGTTGGATTGGCACTCTGATTACCAAAGGGAGATGCATTAGTAAAAGCTAAAAAAATAGAATCGGGAATATCATTGGTCTGATAGTGTATCGGGAAACTTGTCTCAACAAAATTGCCATTAGTATTTCCTCCTATCGCCAAAAAAAGCTCAGTAGTAATATTTCCGCCTGTCTTAAAACCCAGCAGGCAGTATGCCGAGTCGCCGGGAGAGATATCATAATTTAACCAGGCTTTTAACGTATCGGGCCGAGCCGTAAAGGGTGTTCCGCCGGGTAATGCTAATGGGTTATTTGCGGGTAAAAGATTGAGCACAGCACTTGCCGCATATAACATTCCATCGGCAGTATAACTCGTCAATTTTGCCGCATAGCTACCATCGTAGGAAGTCACTTTTTGGACATTACCAAGACTGTACCAACTGTTAACCATGTCCGCGATTGAGGTAGTCCAGTGCTCAAAGCTCCAGTTGGGAATTTCGTTCATTTGAAAAGCACTGTAAAAGCTATCCGGGGCCGAGTAGTAGCTGCCATAAATATCCACCAGTTTTATTCGATAGTAATACCACGTGCCAGGAACCAGATTATGCAGTTGAGCTGTAACCGGAACATTCCCGCTGGTAGACAGTGCAAATGGAGTAGCAGAGATCAGACTCCCCAAAGCAAGCGTATTTCCATACTCAAAATATATCTGTGAGCTTGCATTATCCGTCGATACAATCCCGTTCAAAACAAAATCAACTGAGGATACAAAGGTTGCAGGCCGTATGGTCAATACCGGAACAGGTAAAGAATCAGTATAGTATACAAGAGTCTTTCCGGTTTGGCCGATCGCTGCGCCAAAATACCTATTGAAAAAATGAACAGAGTACAGGTTTCTGTGGTCATTAATAGTATCAGGCAAACTAATACTGCTCCAGCTTGCTCCGGTATCTGATGAGAATAACAGGGTACCAGAATCACCAACCGCATAAGCCGTAACAGAGTCGCTAAAACAAACTGAATTTATGCTAAAAGCAAGACTATCACGAATCACAGTCCAACTATTTCCGGCATCTGATGTTCTCAGTATGGTTTCATAGCTCCCGCCAGCGATAGACTTCCCGCCTGCAACAATACCTATTTTGTCAGTTGAGAATTTTATGGAGTTAAAATCGCGCTGAGCTACTCCGACCGGAACATTTATAGCATTCCAGCTTGCTCCTCCGTCCAAAGTTTTTAAAATCGTGCCGCCTGCACCAACGGCAAAGCCCACTGTCGGACTAATAAAATAAATGCCCTTCAACCATGGGCCTGCTACGTCTAATTGGGTGGTCCAGGTATTGCCACCATCATTAGTCCTGATAATGGTTTGCATGGAATCGACAGTTGGCCAACCACCTGCCAAAAAACCTGTATCTGAATTCAGGAAAAAAATACCATTGTAATCTCTGCGAGCTGCCGGTGCCGGAAGGGTAACTGAATCCCAGGAGTTTCCACCATCGGTTGTTCTTATAAAGGTTCCGGTATCTCCCGCTGCAAAACCAGTGAATGGTGTTACGAAGGTCATTGATTTCAACCAACCATGCCTGGGAATATCTACTATATAATTCCATGTTTGGCCATTATCCGGAGAAACATCAACAGTCCTGATGGCATCATTAAACTTATTGCCTCCACCTGCAACAATGATATTTTGCCCCGGCATTTGAACCGTATTATAAGTTCGGTTATACTGAATATTGCTTAACTTCCATTTGCCGGCAGACTGTGAGTAACATAAAGATGAGATACTCAATACAATCAAAAACAGCCATATATTCTTCATAAAACTCATTTAAAATTCTCACGACCTTATTACAGACTCTCATTTAAGGATTCCGACAATTATTGCAACTTTACAAACCTGACTGAACTAAGCATCTGGCTGCCTTTCACACACAAGACGTACATGCCAGCAGGCAAAGAAGAAACATCAAGCCCAAAATTGTTAATACCGGCAGACGTAGCTTGCGTTAATCGCTTCAGCGTCCTTCCGTCCATATCAGCAACATTAACTTCAATACTCTCTTCTGACACATCATTCAACTCTAAGTGCAAAACCGAACTTGAGGGATTAGGAAACACCCGAACGCTCAAAGGATGCTTTCCTACCTCCGTAATTTGCGAAATAATTTGCACCGAGTCATAGAACGGACTTATAAATCCATCAAAACTCAAATCATCAATGATCAGCCTGGTGTTCCCGTGCAAATGCCTTCCGGTAGATGAAATACTCAAACCAGCACTATCCGGTATCGCTCCGTTGACATAACCAATGGGGATAACAAAAGGGGTAAACCGGCTGACTAAAGTATCACAAATAAACTGTTGAAACGAGATAATGCTGTCATGATAAAAACCAAAATACTGTATCACAAGACTATCGTTCCCATCAGGAAAGTATTTAAAATATCCATTCAAACTTGAAGGTTTATGAAATAGCGGAAAGCCCGGTTTTATTATATTTTGAATGATCCGGCCGGCATCCACAGTAATACCATCTGACTGATACGCTGTGTCATTATCGATCTCCAACGCATACCTGCCCGAATAACTATCTGTAGTTCGTTTATATGGTATAGGCCACCCATTGCCGTGCGAAAACTGTTGTAAAGGCCAGCTTTGAGGAAGAATAACCGTGTCATTTACCCAATTCTCAAAATCAGCATTAGGCAAATTCTGGCTGGTTCCGGCGAAAGAAATATTATCAAATGATATAGTACTGGTTGAACTGGACACACCACCGTATGGATAAGAATTGGTTATGCCCAGCAATGCTGAGTCCGGTATATCCGCTGTTTGGTAGGAAATCGGGAAACTTGAACGCACGAAATTGCCGCCGGTGCTACCGGCAATAGGGAACCGGTCTATCGTAGTGATATTACCACCACTTCTAAACCCAAACATGACATATCCGGTGTCGCCGGCCGAAATATCATAATTAAGATAAATGATAAGAGAATCTGGTCGGGCTGTAAAAGGTGTCCCTCCTCTGATCTGCCCAATGCTGCTGGCAGTGGATATCACATCAACAAGATAGCTTGTTTGATAAAGTGCGCCATCACCCGTATATGGAGATAATTTTACAGCATGGCTCCCGTCGTAAGAAGAAACGCGCTGGACGTTGCCCCAGGCATAATATCCCACCGGAACCTGTGCGATAAAAGTGTCCCAATTTTCAAAATCCCAATTGGGTATCTCTCCTCTGATCATATTATTGAAAAAGCTATCAACAGCAGATTCCGTAACACCATATTCATTGACCACCTTTAGCCGGTAGTAATACCAGGTATTCGCTTGAAGTCCTTTCACCTTTGCTGATGCCTCAAGCATTCCGTTACCCTGCACCACATGAACGCCGGAAGCAACCTGCCAGGAAAGTGCAGATGCAGAATTGCCATATTCAAATATCGCTTGTTCGGCCGGGCCATGGATAATACCCTTCAGGTTTACGCTATCCGGTCCAAGAAATGTTACCGGTTCAACTGAAACCCCCGTCGAAGGTAAAGAGTCGGTTAAGAAGATCAGGCTCTTTCCGTTCAACCCTACAGCAGCACCAAAATACCGGTTCGCAAAACTTACAGAATACAGGTCTCCGAAGTCATTTATAGTATCAGGTAAAACAAGCGGACTCCATGTTGTTCCCTGATTTTTAGAATAAAGCATGACACCAGAATCACCAACAGTTATTGCCTGTGCAGAATCATAGAAGCAAATGGAATTTAAACTGAATCCTTGCGTATCGCGTAGTATTGTCCAGTTAACCCCAGCATCCGTAGTTCTGATGATCGTTTCAAAGTTATTGCCGGATATCCTTTGCCCCCCGACAATTACTCCGGTATCCGGCCCGCTAAATTTAATCGAGTTTAAATCGCGATTTAATACACCGGCTGGTAACGTAAATGCGTTCCAGCTAACTCCTCCATCCGTTGTTTTCAGCGCAGCTCCTGCCGAACCAATTGCAAACCCGGTTGTAGAGCTAACAAAATAAATATCCTTTAGCCAGGGACCGGGAGTATCTCTTTGAACGATCCAGGTATTTCCGCCATCATTAGTTCTCGCGATCGTTTGAATGGAATCAGCAAAGGGAAGTCCCCCGACAACAAAACCGGTATCGGCATTCAAAAAGAAAATGCCGTTATAATCCCTACCGGCCATAATTCCGGGCAAAGTATCAAGGTTCCAGGTGTTCCCGAAATCGAGACTTTTCATAAATACACCGGTGTCCCCTGCCGCGTACCCGACCGCTGAATTCCAAAAAGTCATAGTCCTTATCCAACCGGGCGATGTATGATCCTCCAAAATACCCCATGATTGACCGTGGTTGTAGGAAATATCAATCGTTCGAATATCATCCTGGTATTGATTACCGCCTGCTACTAGAATGGTATTATCCTCCAGCATCTGGACCGCATTGAAAGTACGGCTCGAGATGTTATGAGGCACCCACTTACTCACGGGTTGGGAAAAACCGGGACCAAAAAAATGAAGCAGTATCAATAACACCGCCTGCCTCGTCACCGGATAACGACCCGGTTTTATCTGCATTCCAAAAAAATCAAATACTTTTCCAGAATATTCCATGCCCGTAACGACTTTAGAATTACAACCCGAATAAACACAAAATATTCCCCATCTGATAGCTGAACAAACCATCACCCGCATTCCTGGTCCCTATAAAACCAGTTATCTTGTGATAACCAGTTTTCTGTTATATACAGTACTACCTGAACGGATAATTGCCAGGTAAGTGCCCGATGATAAAGACGCAACATTAAACCGCAATGCATTAGTACCTCTGTCAAGCTGGTAGTTATTGTCATCTATAACTTGACGGCCCAATACATCATAGAAACCAACAGAAATTTGCTGGGCGCTACCAGTAACAATATTCAAACTTGTGGAGTTAGCCGTTGGGTTAGGTACAAAATCCATAATACTGAATTGAAGGGTTCCGGTTAATTCGGCGCTCACCACATCGGTATATTCAAAATGTGCATTCTGGTCGATCTGTTTTAATCTGTAGTAATATAAAATACCCGCGGTAACGTTATAATCGTTAAAATCATAATTTTCGGTAGTAGTAGTGGTCCCGTGCCCCGGAACCCAACCGATATCACTCCAGTTCTGTCCGTCAACGCTTCTCTCTACTTCAAAACCGCTGTTGTTTACCTCATTGGCAGTAGCCCAGGCAACCTGTATGTAAGTATTATCAATCGGCCTGGCTTCCAGGAATAACATGGTGATAGGTAGTGGGGCACCATCCCCTGTACCATGTATCCAGAGTTCGCTGAATTCAGTAACGTTAAACTCCACGTAATGATGCGAAGCTGCTCCTGAGTAAACCGCAGGGAATCCCAATGGTACCTTAGTCAGAGGACCGGTTACATAGTTGTAAGTAAATCCACCGTTACCGAATAAACGGTACAACCCTGTAGGCGAATTATCATGGTAATCGCCGTTTTCATTCACCCCTGTATACTTGGTAACATACAGATCGTTTAGCGAACTAACGTTATCGTTCATAGCGCATGGCACAGTATCGTTGGCATGTGAAGCATGTATCAAAGAGTCTATTTCAGCCTGAGTAAAGAATAAACGCAGCGTTACAGGACTGCTGAACGGCTGGCTGGCTGTCGACTTGATAACAAAGTGCCTGCTTAACGCCGTATTGGGCACCCCATAACACCCTTCAATAGAATCAGTTTGTCTAATCATCGGAATGGAGTCGTCTTTGTAAACAGTTACGGTTACTACACCAAGGTCCTGGTTATTATCATTAACAGCAAGTATGGCATTGTTTGTACTATCCACATAAGTCAGCCATTTATTAAAATACTTCTGATAGCAATTTGCACTCTCTGTTCCGGCTAAAGATGTATAAGGTATCTGTGTTGGGTGATTAGCCGGTACAGCAACGCTATCCCTGACCGCACAATATGCATCAGAAACTACGAAAACCGGGGTACCCGCATTGGTAGGGTTGGTGAATATCTTTTCATACGAACTGATATTTACTCTTAACTGTCCTGCAGGTGGTGTATACGTGTATGGCGAAATTCCCCCGGAAGCGGCAACGTGAATCAGGTTAGTGTCAGAGGCTACAAACACACAATTTACCAAAGTGGTTGTTACGGAAATGGCCGTATCATAAATAACCGAAACATTACTGACTGATGGTGGACATACTCCGTTCGTGATCGTCCAGGTGTATGTTGATTGTGGTAATCCGTAAGCGGTACCGGTTACCGTAACATTAGGAGAATCAACACTTGGCGAGAACGTGGTTGCTCCTGGTCCGGTCAACTGCGCCCATACTCCTGTGCCTGCAGTAGGAGTATTAGCTTTCAATTGCGTACTTAATGTTCCGCAGCCCTCTATCACCGTAGGATTTACACCTGCGGCTGCGATATTCGTAACGTCAGCATTTGCTACTGGTTGTTGATTAACAACAAGCGTTGCATTGAGCGATATCCTGTTTTCACAATTGCTAACAAGGCAGCGATATAAATACCCATTCATGGTAAATGGTGCCGCGGTAATAGTCAAACTATCTGTCGTTACGTTGGAGTAAAGAGAGCCGTTTGAAACGTTCGTCCAGGTACTGCCGCCATTGAAACTGACCTGCCACTGATAGTTCATCGGTACGCTGCCGCTTGCCGAAACATAGAACAAAGCGTTGCTCAATTCACAAATAGTGTCATTTTTGGCATTAGTGATCTTCGGCGCATAGCAAACCTCGTCGGCGCCAATATCAGGAGTCAAAGCACGGGTGTCACTGTCTATATCATTAACAACCGTAGAGATGGAGATAGCGGCACCATCTACCGGAGAGACCGCACCTGTGGTATCAATATGCAGATTAGGCGCTCCTGCGATAGCTGTAAAAAAGAGGGGATTACTCTGAACACCGTTGGCATCAAAGCCAGTGGCAGTTCTCCATGAAGCAAGGCTGGTGTAATCAGTGCCATTGGATCCGGCAAGAACATACCCTGTTCCTGAACCGTAATACAAATTGTAATTATCAACTATACCTCCGGTTCTATCAATATATAAGCTGTAATTTTTACCCGTACCACTGCTTCTCGACCTCGCGTTATAAAGAATATTATTGCGAATATTCAGGGCATCGTTACCCGTACCAAAGGCATATAAACGACGCAAAGCATAAGTATTACAAGTACCCGAGGCAATGCCGGTTCCACCAATGTAAACCGAGTTATTATAAAAATGCAGGTTAGTACTTGAAATTGAACTTTCGTCAAATATCCCCTCCATGATGGTAGGCGCAGTATTATATGAACCGTCGGAATAGATCCCTAACCTGACCATGTTATTTCTTACTTCACAGGCACCATTCGCTGTAGCTATACCCACATGCTCAGCGTTAGCCACCAGCGTGGAAAAACTATGTATGGTGTTCCTTTCAATAGCACTGGTACCAAAAGTTGAACCGGAATAGTAAATACCTATTATCCTCGAAGCATAGTTTAGATCGGTAGCACTCAAGGAACTGATAGTATTTTTTGAAATGAACTGGCCGGTTTGGCTTGAAGTTGAGTTAATACCAATAATACCGGTTGTTATGCCAGTTACAGGAGATATAACCCCTGATGTAATATTCCCGACAGTATTATTGACAATGGTATCTACCCCACCGGTTGCCGAAATGCCGATGACCTGGGTAGTTGAGCCCTTTTCATAAAAACTCCAATCATTTTCCGTACAAATATTATAGCTGGGATCAGTATTCATTTGATCATATAGTGCTATAGATGGATACCATGTACTGCCACTTAAAGTTCCTGAGTATAAGAACAGTATAGACGCAGGAGTTTTAGCAGAATCAGAAAACACCACTTTAAGGTCCTGGTTAAATGGTACGGAAACAATATTATTATTATAACTCAACGGAATAGGAGTACCACCAGGAGTTGTAACTTTCATGGTCCTTTGAATAGACATCGAGTAGGCATCATAAGAGCCGGTAGAAACAGTTACCGCGCGATAGTTAGTACTACCGGTAAATAATGCAAGCCCGTTGCTTCTGGCTATCGGATCATCAACATAAGTAAGGTTGTTGTTGGTCGTACTGGTTGGACAGGCTCCGGCATAAGCTCCTAAAATCCAACCCGGGGTACTGCTAATTCCCCAACTCGCATCAATCAACGAATAGTTGCTATTTGTTATACTTAACGTTTCGCCACCGTAACCAATGGAGGCTGTAGAAAACCCTAACGAACTGATGGTTGTTCCGCTTGGGGTAACAGTGGTAGTTGTTCCCGAAAGGGTAGATAAATTTGCCTGCGTAATAGGAATAAAGCCTGTTGCTCCAGAGGATACCGGAGTTCCGTTCGAATAAAAATTCCAGACAAAACCGGTACAGATTTCTGCATTGGGGTCTGTGTTTATCTGCTGGTACAGAACCAAAGAAGGATACCATGTATTCGGACTTAAAGAGCCCGAATAATACGGTGGCAGACTGGACTGGGTTTGTGTAGAGTCGGTGTAAGTGATCTTTAAACCCTGGGTGTAAGGAATCAATATCAGGCTATCTTTAATGTTAAAAGGAACAGCAGCACCTGCCGTCGTGGTAACTTTCACGGTCATTTTGCTATTCATGGTAATATCACTGTAGGATGAACCATTCCATATCCTGTAATTGCTGGTACCGACATAATTTGCTATACCCGCCGCCCTGTCCGAAGTGCTATTTACGTAACTCATGTTTCCGGCCTGTGTACATGGCCCATCAATCGGTGTAACCAAAACATCCCCAACGATCCAACCGGGACTATTAGTAATAGACATTCCCCAATTATTATTCAGGCTACCATAGGAACCGCTGGTCAAACCTATATTAACGGTAATCCCTGTATTTCCAAGATCCTGACCGTTGGCCGTTGTTTGATTGGTTCCGGTTAATAACCCCGTGTAGGTAATTCCCGTAGTAGTTCCTGTAGCTGTGTTCATAGCAGTAGTGCCAACCTGAGTTTGAGGTACCACGATGCCGCCTGCCGGAGAGGTAATGCCGGCTATGGTGTTGTTTTTAACATTGGTTTGTACCGCACCGGAACCTATCAATATCCCGGTAAATTGAGGATTCGAGCCCGAGCTTTGAAAAGTTATTCCCGTAGCACCCGAATTCGTTCCTATAAGATTACCGTTAGTCGTTCCGATATTACAGCTACCCCCTGTAATCGAGATACCCGCATTTGATGTCGCAGAGGATTGAGTACTTATACTTATATTTTGAATAGTATTGCCCTGGACACTGGTAAGCGGAGAAGTTAAACCAACGTTTAAGGATATCCCTTCAAAAGAATTAGTCGCACCGCCCTGAGTCCACGCGCTTCCTCCGCATGCTGCAGATTGCCCGCCGATATGATTACCTGAAATGATAAAGCCGGTATTACCAGGCTGTGAAATTGAAATAGGCTGGTAGTCCAGACTTGTGGCCGCAGTTCTGGTTGTAGTTTGATAGAAACTATTTCCGGAAACTGTCCAGGCACTACTTCCAAGGCTGCTTCCGTTTTGCAAATAAATACCTGATGAAGTACCAGTTGCGGTATAGAAGTTATAGATGTTATTATTTGAAATAATATCACCCGTATTCTCCTGACCCGATACATTTGTCCCTACCGAGATGATACCATATATCGGGGTGCCTGTACTCGGAATATCCCTGACGTCACAATGATCTATGGTATTGTTATTGTTTCCAACTCCACCGGATGCAGTGCCGAATAAAATAACACCCGCCGACCCCTGTGAGGCACCTTCAATAGTAGAATATTGAATAGTATTATTAGAAGCACCATCAAGCAACGTAAACGTAGAATTATATGCAGAACCTGCAACGCTGGTATTATAGAAGGTGAGATACTTTCCGGTACCGCCGTTAATATTGACGCGGTTAACCCCATCTAATCTGAACAAACCACCATTTGCCGCGCTGCTTCCGTTATAGTTACCGTATATATTCCGTGTGGTTGTAGCATCAGGCTGAATAGTTAATGTAAAATTACTGCCAGTAGGAAATTCAGCCCACTGGTAAAGGGCAAATTGCCCCGTTTCAGCACTCAGGTCGCTGGTTATCTGAGCCACCACGTTACCGGTCAAAGTTCCTCCATTGATGGCCTCAAACAATCCCCCCGGATTCGTAAGCGAGGTATAGGTTTGTCCCGTACCAACATTTACTGTTCCGTTATAAAACCCTTTAGTTCCAATGACGAAGTAACCAAGAGATTTTACTTGCGATGTGTAGCTGCTTCCTGAAGCTACTGTATTGCCAACCACTGTTCCGTTCACAAATGAATAGGTTCCTGATAAGGTTGAGGATTGCCCGATTCCACTTGTTGAAAGCAATCCGGCCTGTGTTAACCGAACATTGGCCAGTGCAGTCAATGCGCCGGTGGTTGCCGATGTTTGCCAGTATCTCGTTCCTAAATTAAGTAGTCCCGGTCCGGCTATCGCTCCGCCACCAGGAGCTCCGTCAAATTCCTCAACCTGAATTGTTGTTGCTGCGGAAGTCGTCGGGTTAAGTAATTCAAATAAGTTATAACCGCTGTTTCCTACAGGAAAAACATAAGTGTTAGTACCGGAAAGAGAGGCAGGCAGATTACGGGCCAATGGGCCGGTTAAATAACCAGGGCTTGCCCCTAATGTAAGGCTTGATGTAGCCGTACCGGTAACCGATACCAGGTTGCCAATTCCATTATTGATAATTCCTGATGTCATGTTAAGAGTAGCCACGGACAGAGGTGTTGTTAAATCCACCTGCGCCCCGCTACCTGTTCTGTTCATGGTTAAACTACTTAGCTGTTGGCCGGCCAAAGCAAAACCTATAGGCCCCATATCCCCTCCAGCTGTGCCACCTATGTTTACTATAGAGGTACTGCCACCAAGTAATGTTCCTGTACCCGATGTTGCGGTTCCATTTAGAGTAAGTGTATTTGCACCTATTGAAGTAATACCGCTGTTAAGATTAATAGCCCCATTCACCGTCGTCGCACCGCTGATCGTCGCTATCTGTCCGGTCGTCGCTATCGTCAGGTTATAATAGGTCACTGCTTTGACAGCCTGTGTCGCAGTTGTATTATTATACGTTACCGTATTGCCTGTGTTCGTCCCGGCGGTAAGCGTCGTGATACCACTCGTCCCTCCCAGGAACAGGTTCGCATTCAACCCCTGCGTCAGGCTGCCGGCACCGGATAACGCCGTCCCTACGGTTAATCCTCCGGCGGCCGTGATGTTGTTCGTATAGATGCCCGTTACCGTCAGGTTCGGGATACTCAGAGACGTGCCGCTGATCGTCTGAGGATTGCCTGACAAGGTGTATACCCCTGCTCCGGCTGTGAACGTGCCGTTGTTGATCATGCTACCCGTCACTGTCACTGCCATGCCCGTCGCATTGTTCCATGTCCCGCCGCTGTTCACCGTTATATTGCCCGCCGTCAGTCCCGAAGGGCTCGTCGTGATATTGAGCGCCCCACCGTTGTTGATCGTCGTCGCTCCCAATGACCGGGATCCCGTCGCATTATTCAGCGTCATTGTTCCGCTGATCGTGGTATTGGCTGCGCTCAGAGACGTCGTAAAGCCGTTCACCGTCAGTGTCGACGATCCGTCTACTGTCAGCGTGCCATTCACCGTCGTCGTTCCCGTTCCGCTGATCACGGTCGCTACCGTCGTATTATTTATCTCTAAGTTCCCGAATGCTGATGTCGCTCCGCTGATCGTCTGAGTACCCGTGCCGCTCACAAGTATCTTACCCGTGCCGCTGTGCGTTCCGTTATTCGTTAAACTGCTCCCCAGCATCGTGATCGTATTCCCGTTGTCGGCAAGCGTCGCTCCCGCTATGATCGTCAGGTTCCCGTTGACCGTGATTGGCGTCGTTGCAGGTAATGTATTGACCACCGCTGAACCAAAACTCAGGTTACCGAACGAGGACGGAAGACTGCCCGCTACAAACGTCGTCGCTGTGCCCCCGTTGAAGTTCACCGTACTCGTATTGCTCAGCGTGATTGCGGTGGACAGCATGTTGAGCGGGAACCATGAGGTCGCGCTTCGCGTCGACGTATATGTCGCGCCTGCTCCCAGGCTCATCGTCCCCGTTGACGTTCCCGTGATCTGGAATCCCCCGTCCGCAAACGTTCCGGTCGTGACATTGAAGTTCCCGTTGACCGTGATCGCCTCCGGCAACACTCCTGTCGCCGTCGTCTGACCTGTATTGTTCCACGTCAGGTCCCCAAACGCTGGCGTCGCTGCAGGCCACCCCGGGTTGGTCGTCGTGATGCCCGTGATATTGCACAGTGCATTCGGACTGCCCGTATTCCATATTGCTCCCGGTAGCGTGCCGCCGTTCATCGCATGTTTGTAATACGACCCTGCCGCAAACGTCGTCGTCGATGATGTTGATGTCACTACACCGCCGTTGTTGATGATATTGCCCGTGATCACGTTATTGGCCGCAAGCAGGTTCGTGAAGCTGATCCCGTTGGTCAGTCCCGTGTTCGCTCCTATCACGATACTACCCGCTATACTGGTCGTGATCGATCCAAGGCCCGTCGGGAACGCTACCGTCAGCACGTTCGTACCAGTGCTCGCTATCTGAAGCGTCGAGGCCGCATCTATATTCAATACATTCGTGGAGCCCGATGATCCAAGCGTCAGCGTGATACCTGCTGCCGCTGACTGAAGCGTCACATTCGTCCCCGTGATGTTGAGTTTGCCGATCGTCTGGCTCGGTACGTTCGTCGCCGTCGGTGTACCCCCGTTGCTGAACTGTAACACGTCGTTGATCGCAGGATAGTTACGCGCAGGTGTCCAGTTCGATGCTACCGTAAAGTCATTGCTGCCACTGGTCGCATTCCAGATATACACCCCCTTCGGACCTCTTAACGTATAATCTCCCGTCAGAGGTGACGTCGTGTTCGTATACGTCGTCGTTACTGTCGATACCGCAGGTAAGGCCGACACACTCGTCGTTAACTGCTCCCACTGGCTCAGCGTCGCATCCCAGCGGTTGATCAGGTAGTTGGCAGGCGTCCCTACCACATCCGTCGTACCCGACGTCGAATACGTCAGCGTTAACGGTAAATAACTATACGTCCCGCTGTTGGTCAGGTCCGTGAACGTCCAGTAACGGTTGATATAATCCGACGGTGTCGAAGGATTGCTGTTGTTCGTCTCCGCACTGTTGGTCACTACTACACCAAACGCTCTCACCACACTGCTGGCCGTCAGCGTCAACGCCACCGGTGAATAGTGTGTCGCATCCCCTACCGGGTAGGTGAATACGCCGGAGGCCGTCGCAGGGAAGTATCTTTGTAACTGGCCCGTGCCGCCGCTGCCGGCTATCACATAACTGCTTGTGCTGCCGCCCGTGATCGTCGTCGCTGTCAGCGCCGACGTCCCAAGCGTCAGATTATAATTGCCCAGGCTCAAAAGACCACTCGTTAATACCAGGTCTGCACTCGCTGCATTTAAGATGATACTGCTGTTCAATGCTACCGTTGTCGAAGGACTCACTCCCAGGGTCAGCGTCGACAGGTTCGTCACACCCGATGGGATGAATAAGCCTGTGCTCGTATTCGTGTTCGGACCAAAGGCCAGGGAGGACCCTGTCGTGGTCGACAGGTTCGTTGCTGTACCCGCTATCGGCCCTCCGTTCAGTGTCAGCGTGTTGCTGCCTACGGCCAGCGTTCCCCCCGTCAGCGTCAATACCCCAGCGCCTGATACACCCACCGTCGTCGCTCCGCTGATCGTGGCTGTCTGTCCGGTCGTCGCTATCGTCAGGTTATAATAGGTCACTGCCCTGACCGCCTGTGTTGCTGTCGTATTATTATACGTTACTGTATTGCCCGTGTTCGTCCCCGCCGTAAGCGTCGTGATACCGCTTGTTCCCCCCAGGAACAGGTTCGCATTCGTCCCCTGGATCAGGCTGCCGGCACCGGATAACGCCGTCCCTACGGTTAATCCTCCGGCGGCCGTGATGTTGTTCGTATAGATGCCCGTTACCGTCAGGTTCGGGATACTCAGAGACGTGCCGCTGATCGTCTGAGGATTGCCTGACAAGGTGTATACCCCTGCTCCGGCTGTGAACGTGCCGTTGTTGATCATGCTACCCGTCACTGTCACTGCCATGCCCGTCGCATTGTTCCATGTCCCGCCGCTGTTCACCGTTATATTGCCCGCCGTCAGTCCCGAAGGGCTCGTCGTGATATTGAGCGCCCCACCGTTGTTGATCGTCGTCGCTCCCAATGACCGGGATCCCGTCGCATTATTCAGCGTCATTGTTCCGCTGATCGTGGTATTGGCTGCGCTCAGAGACGTCGTAAAGCCGTTCACCGTCAGTGTCGACGATCCGTCTACTGTCAGCGTGCCATTCACCGTCGTCGTTCCCGTTCCGCTGATCACGGTCGCTACCGTCGTATTATTTATCTCTAAGTTCCCGAATGCTGATGTCGCTCCGCTGATCGTCTGAGTACCCGTGCCGCTCACAAGTATCTTACCCGTGCCGCTGTGCGTTCCGTTATTCGTTAAACTGCTCCCCAGCATCGTGATCGTATTCCCGTTGTCGGCAAGCGTCGCTCCCGCTATGATCGTCAGGTTCCCGTTGACCGTGATTGGCGTCGTTGCAGGTAATGTATTGACCACCGCTGAACCAAAACTCAGGTTACCGAACGAGGACGGAAGACTGCCCGCTACAAACGTCGTCGCTGTGCCCCCGTTGAAGTTCACCGTACTCGTATTGCTCAGCGTGATTGCGGTGGACAGCATGTTGAGCGGGAACCATGAGGTCGCGCTTCGCGTCGACGTATATGTCGCGCCTGCTCCCAGGCTCATCGTCCCCGTTGACGTTCCCGTGATCTGGAATCCCCCGTCCGCAAACGTTCCGGTCGTGACATTGAAGTTCCCGTTGACCGTGATCGCCTCCGGCAACACTCCTGTCGCCGTCGTCTGACCTGTATTGTTCCACGTCAGGTCCCCAAACGCTGGCGTCGCTGCAGGCCACCCCGGGTTGGTCGTCGTGATGCCCGTGATATTGCACAGTGCATTCGGACTGCCCGTATTCCATATTGCTCCCGGTAGCGTGCCGCCGTTCATCGCATGTTTGTAATACGACCCTGCCGCAAACGTCGTCGTCGATGATGTTGATGTCACTACACCGCCGTTGTTGATGATATTGCCCGTGATCACGTTATTGGCCGCAAGCAGGTTCGTGAAGCTGATCCCGTTGGTCAGTCCCGTGTTCGCTCCTATCACGATACTACCCGCTATACTGGTCGTGATCGATCCAAGGCCCGTCGGGAACGCTACCGTCAGCACGTTCGTACCAGTGCTCGCTATCTGAAGCGTCGAGGCCGCATCTATATTCAATACATTCGTGGAGCCCGATGATCCAAGCGTCAGCGTGATACCTGCTGCCGCTGACTGAAGCGTCACATTCGTCCCCGTGATGTTGAGTTTGCCGATCGTCTGGCTCGGTACGTTCGTCGCCGTCGGTGTACCCCCGTTGCTGAACTGTAACACGTCGTTGATCGCAGGATAGTTACGCGCAGGTGTCCAGTTCGATGCTACCGTAAAGTCATTGCTGCCACTGGTCGCATTCCAGATATACACCCCCTTCGGACCTCTTAACGTATAATCTCCCGTCAGAGGTGACGTCGTGTTCGTATACGTCGTCGTTACTGTCGATACCGCAGGTAAGGCCGACACACTCGTCGTTAACTGCTCCCACTGGCTCAGCGTCGCATCCCAGCGGTTGATCAGGTAGTTGGCAGGCGTCCCTACCACATCCGTCGTACCCGACGTCGAATACGTCAGCGTTAACGGTAAATAACTATACGTCCCGCTGTTGGTCAGGTCCGTGAACGTCCAGTAACGGTTGATATAATCCGACGGTGTCGAAGGATTGCTGTTGTTCGTCTCCGCACTGTTGGTCACTACTACACCAAACGCCCGTGATATACTGCTGGCGGTGATGGTCACCGCTACCGGGGAATAGTGCGTCGCATCGCCTACCGGCCAGGTGAAAAAGTATGATGATGCCGGAAAATATTTTTGTAACTGGCCTGTAGTTCCGCTACCCGCTATCACATAACTGTTCGTGCTACCGCCACTAACCGTTGTAGCAGTTCCAAGTGTCAGGTTATAACTTCCTAAGGTCAGGAGGCCACTTGTCATTACTAAACCTGCACCGGATAAATTCAAAGTTACGTTACTGGCAAGGGCAACACTCGTAGTAGAACCAACGTTAATCGTTAACGCACTGAGATTCGAGACACTTGCAGGAATGAATAACCCCGTATTTGTGTTGGTGTTAGGTCCAAAACTCAGAGAGGAACCCGATGTAGTCGAAAGCGTTCCTGAACCCACCGAAACAGCCAGACCGTTCAAGGTCAATGTATTTCCAGCAACAGCAAAGGCACCCGCACTTAAGATTAACTGATTACTAATAGTAAGCCCCCCGCCCATCGTTACGGTTTGCCCTGACCTATTTATAATAAGATTCTTCAAGCCATTGGTAACACTATTAAGAGTAGTGCTATTACTTGTCCCTTCAAAATCCATGACGGCATTTGCTCCACCGGTGATTGTACCGGCAACCGTATAGGCTATTCCCCCATACAAAGTGAGCGTATTCGTACCTATACTTAAGTTCGTGGCTGTAGCACCGCTAAAGGTAAGGCAGCCAGCTGCAGTGCTATTCAATGTAATCGATGAACTCATCGAAACACCTCCACTATTGGAATTAATCAGCGTAAGAGAGTTTAACTGAGATACTCCTGAAGGGATTTGTACCCCGGAACTGGTGCCACCAAAAACCAAATTACTTGATGACGTGGTAACAAGATGAGACCCCGTTCCGGTTGAATTAGGCCCGTTCAAGGTCAATGTGTTCGACCCTACGGCAAACGAGCCGGAAGTTAAGACCAGCGTACCATTAACTATAGTGGAACCAAAAAGAGAAACCCCGGCACTATTATTAATGGTCAGATTGTTCATGTCGCTTGTAGGTAACTGACTTCCGGTGGTTTGAGCACCACCAGTTCCGTTGAAAATGTAATTAGCCAACGCGCCGTAAGTCCTGGGCCCGGTAACCTGAATATTACCTAATCCTCCACCACTACTAATACCGTTAACATCACCCACCCCTAAAGTGGCAGTGGTAGCATTAGATAATACAAATGCACCTGCGCCGTTAATACTAACTGCGTTAGCGATGTTAGTAGTACCAGACACAGTAAAAGAAGTGCCGGATGCAATCATTAAATTACTGGATAAGGTTACAACCGATCCAATAGAAT
>Ga0364880_10097_pt1 | contig 57331 bp, 44 predicted proteins | sample ExccelJu500001D3_5_FD_206927 | JGI IMG/M metagenome (GOLD analysis project Ga0364880, IMG submission 206927) | Enriched cells from Trout Bog Lake Hypolimnion, Wisconsin, USA - BchlTB.July30.5000.01.D3 | ecosystem: Environmental > Aquatic > Freshwater > Lake > Hypolimnion/Profundal zone | place... | reverse complement strand
GGATGCAGTTTTCGGCTATTCTGCTTTTCTTAATTGCATCTCATGTTACTCCACTGAGATGAGTAAAATTGTTGTTTTGTTGATTGGCTATAGGGGGGATTATAAAATTATAGAGAATTCTCTATTGTGCAAAATATTAAATTACTATGCCTTTGTATATGTGAATAGTAAAGGCAAAAGAGAATATTACATTAACAAGTCTGCACTGTTATTGGTCGGAGCTAAAATCAGGGAAATTCGCCTTTCTAAAAACATTTCAATCGAGTATTTGGCGAATACAAGCGGTATGGATTATTCTCAATTAGCAAGAATGGAGACAGGGCAAGTAAATTTCACCATTTCCTACTTATTCAGGGTAGCTGAAGCCCTGGGTGTTACACCCAAAGATTTACTTCCATAAAAGAAACAGTTGCTTTACCGGCCCTACCTACCATATCTTTTCCTAGCTACTTTTTCGTCACCTTACTCCCATCCAGAACAATGAAGGTTTTCTCCAATTCAGCATACAGAATGGAAATGTATTTGACGAACTCAGTTTTGGTCAGAAAGATTTGCTTTGGGCAAAGTAGCTTTACTTGTTCATAAAGGATTGTCCATTTCAGACTGAGCACTTTATTCCGCCGGTAGAAATTGCGCCTTTCCTTCAATTCCAGGTACAGAGCCAGGAATGTAAACACAGCCATATCAAACTTCCATTCTTCGGCTTCCTCTCCAAAGGTATCCGTTAAGTATTGCACTACTTCTTCAACCCTTTTCCCTTCAATATAGTTTTCAGGCCTCTGCTTATTCCAATAGGGTCTTGCTTCCATCAAAAGCTTGGACAGAACCCTAAAATCCTCCAAATCCTTACTGCCATTTACACTTACTTTTTTTAATGGCAGTAGGAAATAGCTGACCTCTCCCACTATTCCACTGCAGCTTTCAGATTCTATATATCTGATTAACCCTTCGTTTCTGTTTCTCATTTTATTGTTTTTATTTGATTAATGTTTTCACAATAGCCCTTCTTCGGCAAAACTGAAGAAACCTCCCTGTCCATTTAGGATAAGGTGGTCAATCACCTTTATATCCATCCATTCAGCAGCCTGCTTTATCTTCTGCGTTAATTGCTCATCCTGGTAAGATGGTTTCAGGGACCCAGAAGGATGATTGTGTGATAGAATCATACCGGTTGCAGCTGACTTCAGAGCAACCGACAGAATAAGCCTTATATCTGCAACGGTGCCTGTTATTCCACCCACTGAAATTTTATACCCTCCAATCACCCTGTTAGCCCGATTCAGATACAGTACAATAAATTGTTCCTGCAGGTGTATCGTATCATCGGCAAAATACGGCAGGACCGCACTGAATGCATCTTCGGCTGATTGGATAAGGGGTTGTTCATTTGATGGGATGAATGGTTTATAGCTTACCATTATCTCGCATATTTGATTGTCCATATGTTTTGTGTATTAAAAAGCCTGCCCCTATTAGGACAGGCTCTTGTTAAGGAAAAAAGGTTTACATTAAATACCAGTTGGTGTTTCTGCTTTCCAGTCCACTACGGACCTGCTCTACGAAGGAATAGGCATTGATGCTTCTGTCCAGAAACAAATCAATATAGGAGGTCTTATTGGCTCCCGTAAACAGGTTGTAAAGCCGCCATAGGTTAATATTGCCGTTTCTATCCCTACAGAAACTGTTGTCTCTATAATAATCACGGCAAACAGCACCCACCTGCGTATCATTGAAAAGGAGGCTTGGGATTTCCCCCTTCATATGCTGTGGCAAGTGGTTATACATCCGGCACCTTCCAACCAGTAAAGCGAACTGGTGTTCCGTTAAGGCATATTCAGCAAGGTGTCGCATACTGTGCAGATGATTCTGCTTATCATACGAGTGTATAAGGGCTTGTATACAGGACCGCAACATCTGCAAGTTCTTCACTTTTAAATCGCCCATAAATCCATCGGTCCAAACACAAAGGTTGGTGCAGACCTTATTCTTAAACCCAATGAACACTTTGAAATGTTCATCTGCACCTTTCTTATTGTATAAGTTATCCAGATTATAAGCCTTTACACCGCCAATGGTGAGAGAAAGGGAATTGCCATCAATAGTGTCCTGAATGGACGGTATTTCAATGATGAACGCCATCCGTTCGTAATACAAGGTCTTCTCCCAATCATCCAACTGGTTTGCAGGTTTATTCCTGGCTTCTGGAACCCTTCCTTTGATTGGATGCGATAACCTCACTAAAGGGTTCAAAATAACCTCCCCTCGGAAGGAATCGGAAACCACTTCAGCCATTACTTCAATAAACTCACTTTGGGAGATTAGCGGCTCATTATCTTTAGCGTACACTGGAATTATGTGGTTATTCCTTATCTCCTGGTAGGTAGAGGCAACTGTATTAGCAGTTATAAAGAACTGATTTTCTTTCTCCACCTGCTCTTCATCCATTGTGAAAACAGGCTGGCTGACTGGTATCATTAATTCAAATTGTTCCATTACTTGAAGTTTTAAGGTTTGCCAATTGTTTAATGTTCTGGTCCAGCAACTTTTTCTTCCTGTTCTGGAACTGAATCATTAACTGATTACTAAACTTTGGGTATGCTCTGTAGAGGGTGTACAGCTCATTCAGGCTGGTACACTCCTCAATCTTTAATGCAACGTCCTCCAAACCCACATCTGAACCACTATTACACCAGTCCCTTATTTGAGTACCGGTTGCAACAGAGAGCTTTTGTTCTGGCTTATTAAAGAACAAGCCTGTTCTGTCTTTTGAGGCTGTGGCAAAGTTTCGTATGTCAATATCAAATACGAGGGTAAAATCATATTCCAAACCATCACGCTGTATCCCCTTCAATCCTACCTTTTCAGGCACCTGCTTGTTATTCTTTTCTACCAGTACATAATCCTGTTTGGTTCGAACGGTCGCGATAATGTGTAAGGAAGATTGCAGGATGGTTTGAATGAAAAGGTTGTGCCTGGGTGTGACTTTAGCCCATGCGGTAAAAGAGTTGCCTGGAAGGTTAGCGTGGTAATCCAGCAAATACTCCCAACAGTGTGTTACTGAATCCAGGATAACTACCTCAATACCGCTTTCTTCGCAAAGCCTGATAGCTTCGCAATACTTCTCTGGTTCAAATGGAGCATTCAGGTTGAGCACTTTATAATTGCCCAGGTGGTCATATAAAGATGCACTGTGGTTTTCGGTATCAACCACTGCAATCTTTTCCCAGTTACCACATAATCCAAAACCAATAAGAAGTGCAGAATACGTTTTTCCTGCACCGCTTGGGCCTTGTAAGGCCATTTTCATCTTAGCATTTTTTCTGCTAGCTGTAATTAATTTCATAACTTTAAACTTTAAATGTTTGTAATACAAAAGGCAGAACTCTTCCCAGCTCTGCCTTTTTCTTTTACTTACGGAGTCACGGGACCGCTACCCATCATCAATGACAGGTGCAGCATTGTTTTGCTTTTCCATACTGTTTATTTTAATTGTGACGGGTTACATGTGAGCACGAAACATGCATTGCCCAATAGGTGTGAAAGTTGCCCAAATCCAGACAGGGGGGTATACCTGCATCCGAGTTTGCCAGTTAGGGTCAATTGTGGGTCTCCCCTTATCCCTCAGAAACATGAAAAAAATACTGGGGGGGGATAAAATAGGAAGTACCCGTATTACAATGGGGGGGGTAAAAAGAATGGGGGTATATAGGTTAATGGTTCCTACTTCTCACTCACCTGTTTTGGCAGGTGTGGGAATGAGGATAATGTTTCGAAAAAGTGGGGTAATTCGAAACATTATCCCATCAACCCTTTGTTTTGTTAACGATATAATGTGCCATCTATTAAGCCGGTACAACCAGAATGCTAAGAAATCTGAAGTAGGGAAGGTGGTCCAGAAGTTAGAAATCAATCCTTAAAATAATAGATATGGTGCAAATGAAAAAGCAGCTATGAAACTTTACTTCATAACTGCTTGATTTTCTTCGCTCCTCAGACTGGACTTGAACCAGTGACCCTCTGATTAACAGTCAGATGCTCTAACCAACTGAGCTACTGAGGAATCCCTTAGGGGGTGCAAAAATAGGGCATAAATTGTTTTAGCAAAAAAAAATCAGTCATTAAAACCATTTTTTTTCTTCGAATCCTATGTAAAGCCCGTCTGGCTTGATTTCTATCGGAAATATTTTTAAAAAATATCCTTCCCCACTACTGTTTCTGCCATTTTGGATGTTGAATTTATACCGATGAAGGGGGCAAACGATATTACCAGCAGCATCAACCCATCCTTCAGACATAATTCCGCCGGCATGAGGACATTTATATGCTACTGCATATACTTTATCCCTATATAGCACCAGGGTAACTTTTTTACCGGAAATATCCATTATACATAGCCCATTTTCCTGCCAGGGAATTTCTTCAGCAGATTCCGCCAGCTTATGCCATGCTATGTGAGATTTGAAAAGCATTTAAAAATGTATAGCTCTGTATGGATACCTTATCTGATACATATCCCTTACCTTATGCAAAATAAACACCCGTAAAGCCTCTATATTCCTTTTTTCCAGTGCAGAGATAAATACACTGTTATTATTGGTTACATGGTCCCATTTTTCCTTCATTTCCCGCAGTATATCTTCTTTAATACCATCATCCAGCCATTTATCAAAATATTTAGCCTCATAAAGGTCCATTTTATTGAAAATGGTTAATACAGGCTTGTCATACGCTTTAAGGTCCTGTAAGGTCTTATTTACAGTTTCCATCTGTTCTTCAAACTGTGGGTGAGATATGTCCACTACATGGAGCAAGATATCAGCTTCCCTTACTTCATCCAGTGTACTTTTAAAACTTTCTACCAGGTGATGCGGCAATTTCCTGATAAAGCCAACCGTATCGCTTAATAAAAAAGGTGTATTTTCAAATACTACCTTTCTGGTAGTGGTATCCAGCGTAGCAAATAATTTATTTTCTGCAAATACTTCACTCTTACTTAATAAATTCATTAGGGTACTCTTCCCTACATTGGTATAGCCTACCAACGAAACGCGTATAAACTCTCCCCGTTCCTTACGTTGTGTAAATGCCTGTTTATCAATATCCTGCAATCTTTTTCGCAACAAGGATATTTTATCTTTTACAATACGCCTATCCGTTTCTATTTCAGTTTCCCCGGGGCCTCTGGTTCCGATACCACCACCCTGGCGTTCCAGATGTTGCCACATTCCTTTTAAACGGGGTAATAAATACTGGTACTGTGCCAGTTCTACCTGCACTTTGGATTGTGCAGTTCTTGCCCTACGGGCAAAAATATCCAGAATAAGGTCACTCCTGTCAATTGTCTTCACCCCTAAAGCCTTTTCTATATTGCTTATTTGCGATCCTGTCAATTCATCATCAAAAATCGCCAGGTCAATTCCCTTGGAAGCGATATAATTCTTCATTTCTTCCAGTTTACCTTTTCCTACAAAGGTTTTACTGTCAGGATGAGGCAACCTTTGAGTAAATCGTTTAACGGCAGTTGCACCTGCTGTTTCTGCCAGGAAAGACAATTCATCCAGGTATTCTGTCACCTGTTCTTCAGTCTGTTCTTTCTGAATAATGCCTACAAGCACTGCTTTTTCTTCACTTTTTATCTTGTACTGTTTCTCTATCAAAAGAATAAATTTTTACAAAGGTATGTTTTCAGGCTTCCATCCATTTAAAAAGCCTTATTCAATGTCTTGAATAAGGCTTTATGATATAAATGAGATATGATTATAAACCACTGATTGTTAAACCAATAGACACCGTATGCATCACTGGTCCGTAAGCCGGTTTTACTACGCTGGTTAATTGAAATTCCCCGTGTAAACTAAAATTACTGTAACCAACACGTGCTGTTACCTTGCTGTCAAATGAATTAATAAACCCTCTGTTCTGTTCTTTTTGAATATAAGAAGTACCATAAATACTTTGGTTAGTATTGGTTTCATAATTCTTTGATTTAGTATAGGCTTTCCACAAAACACCCAATTTGGTACCTACAGCAAATTTCCAGGATTTCTGTGGGTTTTCAGGATTTGAATAATACCTTATTTCAATAGGTATGTCAAAATATACCGTTGTTAATTTATGTTTCTGGAAATGATTTGTTCCGTAATTTACAAAAGGCAATGTTGAACCCGAAGTAACTGGTGCCTGGAGGTTTACATAAGAAGTACTTCCAAAGTACATATTACTGGTAGAAAAACCTGCGCCATATGCTAAACTGTAGCGTTTGTCTGTTTTAAAAGGCTTATCCATCATTCCGTAAAAATTAAAATGCCTGCTAAAACCGATAGTATTAATTGTATCCGGCCTGCCAGTCCAGGTGTCAGAACCAAACTGAATCATAACATGATCTGCAGGTCTCTTGCTTAAATCAATTTTAGACCAGTCTTTCTTTGTTTTAGTCTCTTTTACTATAGCAGGTTTAACCTGCGGCTGTGGTTGTGGTTGCTTTTTTGCAACAGTTGCTGTTGAATCTGTTTTTTTCTTTTTAGAGAAAAGATTACCAACCTGAGCCTCTGCCGATATGAAAGAAGCAAGAATAAGCAGTAGAAATAATGTTTTTTTCATTTGTTTTATTTGGGAATAAGTATTCCTTTTCTTTTTGCGAGTGACAAAAATAGTAGAAATGGCTGCACCAAAAGGGTTAAAAATTAGCAAAAAGAATAAACCTGGCTATTTCTTTTAAAAAAAGGATATAAAACCTGGATAAATCTTAAATGAATATCCTGTTAAAGATTAATTATATCACATACAAGAGAACCCTTTTCTATACTTAAATTTATTTTGCCCTTATTAAAGAAACTTCAATTGAAAGTTTCAGCTTTAGAATTTAGCCATATTTCCCTATTTTTGCGCTCCCGAATCAAAAACCATTGATTCAGGGCCTATAGCTCAGCTGGTTAGAGCACCTGACTCATAATCAGGGGGTCCCTGGTTCAAGCCCAGGTGGGCCCACTTAAAATGGGACTGAAAATCAACCACTTACACTTAAAATTGTAGGTGGTTTTTTTATTGGGGTATAACATACCAGTAAACGTCAGGAAATGAGTAAATCAATGGATAACTTTAATAACTCTATTATAACCTGACAATCAATAAATATAACAGCAAGAAGAAACTATAAGATTACACCCATTATCATGGTCTCTTAAAAAAACAAAACCGAAAGCATTTATAGGCAAAACGCTTCCGGCTTAATTGAAACAAGTTCTTATTTAGCAGCTTTCTTTACAAAATTCAGGTCTTGAAAATCGTAACTGAAATCAGTTAGCGGAGAAATTGCTTTCATAGTGAGGCCTGTTGCTTTCCCGTCTGAATCTACAGTAAACATCAGAAAAGCATCTGCATCCATACTTCTGTCGTCCCATTTTACAATAAAAGTGCTGCCTTTATATGCAAAAACTTCCCCTGTAAGTCTTGGTGAATGTTTGGAATCAAACCTTGTTTTGCCATTCTTTACAGAAATGGTAATTTCCCCAAACCATTGATCGGTATAGGTTCCTGTAAACAGATTGATATCAGCCTTACTTGTAGTTGCTTTTTGCTGAGCTTCAATATCTTTCCATACACCCTCTGTAATCTTTTTTTCCTGAGCCTCCCCTGCTGCAACCCTATCATGCATCAGTTTTATCCAGTCCATCCCTTTCACACCCAGATAACTGTCCATTATAGTATTGGTTACCGCAGTAAATGCGGCACCTACCTGCTGGTTGGTAAATACAATGATACCAAGTTTCAATTCAGGTATCATAATCTCCTGGGTCACAATACCTGCGAGGCCGCCTGTATGACTGATGTGTTTATATCCCTTCACATCCCTCAGAAAAAAACCAAGGCCATACCCGGCAAAATGAGAGTTATACGGTGCTGATGTGCGAACGGGAATAATTGTTTGCTGTCTCCACATATCTTCATGAACAGCTTCACTGAATAATCTTTTAGACAAACCTTCTCCATATTTTCCATTCTCCATCTGCATTATCAGCCATTTACTGTAATCTGTAAGGTTGCTCCAGATACCTCCTGCTGCATTGGCCGTTTCGCTCCATTCCATATTAATGGCCTGCACTTTCCCATCCACAGGAGCATGTGGGCTGATAATATTGGATTTGTCTTTTATTCTGGATAAAGAGGCTCCACTTGCTGTCATGCCCAAAGGTTTCATAATTCGGTTCTCTATAAATTCTTCCCAACTGATTCCCGATACCCTGGCAACTACTTCTCCTGCTACGATATATAGATTATTGTCGTAATCGTATTTGGTTCTGAAACTGGATACCTGTTTCAGATAACGCAGATTATGAATGATATCTTTTTTGGTAAAATCACTTCCATCAGGAAACATCATCAGGTCACCAGCACCTAAACCAAGTCCGCTGCGGTGTGTGATTAGGTCACGGATAGTGAACTCATCCGTAACAAAGGGATTGTATAGTTTGAATTCCGGGATATAATCTGTTACCTTATCGTCCCATTTTAATTTACCCTCGTCAATCAGCATACCCAATGCCGCGGTAGTAAACGCTTTGCTGTTGGAGGCAATACCGAATAGAGTATTCTCATCTACTTTCTGCATGGTTTGTAAAGAGCGAACCCCATAACCTTTGGCATGGATCAATTTTCCGTCTTTAATAACAGCAACAGCCATACCAGGCACATCAAATGTTTTCAGGGCAAGTTCTGTAACAGAATCAATCTGTTTTGAGCTGATTACCTGTGCCGGTATTTGTCCAACCAACAAAAAAAGCAAAAAAAATGAAGCAAAAAGAACCTTTTTCATGTACACGATTTTGAAAGATGAAAATAGGAATTAAACCCCAGATATTATAGCCGTTCATGTAACAGTAAGCAGGCCATAAATCAAATAAAACAGATAGGGTATAACAGCTTATTTTTATTACATGCAAATGCGGGCCAGTATATTAAGCAGGGTACTGTGTTATTTTACTGAAAATAATAGCTTACCAGTAAATGCTCCCCGCTTATCAACATGATAGCACAATTCAGGCAGATCTACTACCAATAAATTGGTGATGCATCAATTGCACAATACTTTAATATTCCCCCCGAATTATCACAAATTCAACCAATAATTCATCTTAACCACAAATGCCTTATTCCTGTTCACCAAAAAAGGAGCAGTAAAATAGTTGTCGGTATACACTACATATATATCACTCATAGGTTTAAACCGGTACTGAAACCTGCTGTTGATATTAAAATTATTAGCCTGGGTATTATACTGAAGAAAAGTGGTCCAGAATAAATTGGTTGTAAAATTTATTTCTACTTTCGGTGAAATTAAAAGCAACGCATTATTCCCATAAGGATTGGGAAAGTTAAGTTTATCAATCTCTGCCTGCAGAAATAAATTTAAATGCGGTTGTTTTCTTACCGTAATGGTGGTGCTGATACCATTGTAAGTGCCATTATAAAAACCTCCCGAAGTAAGCTTAATTATATAACTCAATTTTTTTCTGAAATCACTGTTGTACGCCACACCATAAGTATTGTATGAATAGTGAGCTGCCGGTAAGGGTACACCACTTGTAAATGAAATTGGAAACAATAAATTGATATCATCTGAATTAGCAAATAAAAATAACTGACTGGTATTTTTGAATGATATATTATAATCCAGTTCCTGAAAACGCTCATTCATAGAATTATCCGGATTAAAATCCAGCAGTGTACTGTATTGAATATTATGGGTAATAATATTCCCCTTTTTTGGAAATAACTTATAGCCAATTTGCTCATATATCTGTTTAAACCCTACCCTGATAGTAGTATCTCTTACCGCATCATAATTATTTATTCGCTGCACATAACCCATATCAGTATAAAAATTGGTACCCACATTACCAATATCAGTAACTGTTGAAAAATTTCTGCCGTTATAGGCAAATCCGGCATCTAAATAATTATCGTTTGCCGTAATTGTTGGTTTAAATGAATGATGCAGGCCTACCCATTCATTCCAGGTTCCTTTCTCATTTAAACAATTAAATTCAATACCTGCATTTCTGCCAAATTTACTGATAGGATTTGCCGTTTTCAGGCTATCAGATATAAAATTTTCCTTGTTCAGAAAATAGGCTTTGATGGTAGATCGTTTCGATACTTTTTGGGTAATACTGGCTGCGGTAAAATTTTCAGCAGCATTGGTATTTGTTTGCCCGGTTTGTATATCCATGAAATTGATACGTGTGGACTTGGATATATTTCCCGAAATTTTTGCACCGAATAAAATAGGAATACTGTTTCCGCTGGTATCCAGACCAATACTTCTTGAATAAAATGGCCGGATGGGAGGAATACCTATTTGCGATAGCAAATCAGAATTTTCTAAAAAGAATGTCCTTTTTTCAGGAAATGAAATATCATACCTGGTAAGATTGGTTACCTGCTGGTCTACTTCAACCTGAGAAAAATCCGGGTTTACAGTCAAATCTAAGTTTAGTGATGAATTTAGAGCAAGTTTTGCATCAAAACCTGCATTGCTAGTCAATGAAGTGCGTACCCCATTTTCCTGATCAGAACTAATACCCGAAGTGATATAGGGGATGAAAACCATATTGCTGCCCGATTTAGGCGGAGCTTCCTTCCAGATTAATGCTCCGGTATAACCCAAATCCATAGACCTGAAATTAAGCGGAACTTTTGTCCAGGTAGAATATTCATTGGTCTTGGTATCTATTCTAACAAAATTTAATCCCCAGATCAGCTTATCGGAAGGATAGCGGATAGATTTAAATGGAATTGCAATTTCTGCGGTCCATTTGGTATCATATTGCTTTGTAGCAGAAAACCATTTGGTATCCCAGCTCCAGGAAGGCGGGCCACCATCTGCAAAGGGTAATAAATCTTCACTTTGTGCATTCAATGCATTTATCACGAAAAAAAAGCCATTGGTTCTTTGATTTGTAGGGTCTAAAATAATTCCTATCCCGTCATTGCCATCATGTCCAATATCCCTTTTTAAACTTTGAATATAGGCTTTACCGGAATCGTATGCCGTAATGCCAAAGTATATAAACTTTTCATCGTATAATACCTGTAGCTCTGTATTTCTGACAGGCCTCCCCCCATCTGTGGGGTATTTTCTCCAAAAAGGAGATGTTTTTTCAGCCTGTTTCCAAACAATATCGTCCAGATTGCCATCAATTTTTACCGGCTGATTCACCTTTACTGCATGAATCTGAAATTTATTCTGAAAATCAGTACTGTCCTTCACCTGTATCTGTGCATGAATAATAAAAAAACAAAAAATGGGCAATATAGCTAGTAAGGCTTTTTTAAACATGCGTCAAATATACTTTTCAGTATTAACCCTACTATTTAAATATTAAGCGGCTGTTTTAAAAAATGATAAGCGGCAATAATCCGGATTCCTTTGTAGTATACTTAAATGCAATAAGGTATATGCCAAAAGAAAAGTTTAAAGAACTATTATTGTTCCAAATACTTAAATCTCCCCATTCATAATTAATACAGATCACGTTGATAAATTAAAGCAGCTATGTTATTTACAATTTGTATGTTTTATTAACTCTTTGCTGTAAATTTTTCTACTTTATTAGCGATCGGTTTTATGGTTTTCAAATATGCAAAGATAGCATTGAGATCAGATGCTTTCATTTTAGAATACATCATCCACGGCATTATTGTATTGAAATCTTTTGCACTGATTACTGGTGAATGGAATGAAGTATCCTGATACATTTTAAATCGTTTAATGAATTGTTCTGCAGTCCATGTTTTTAATCCGTTTATATCAGGTGTCAGGTTTGACGATCTTATAATACCTGCAGAAATTGCAAATTCCCTTCCTCCAGCATACTCAAGCCCTGCTATAATTTGGCCCTTATTGTCTTTAGCATGGCATTCCTGACAACCTGAGGCTGTTATCATATATTTTCCGTAGGCAATAGTATCTGATTCTGCTGGTCTGGTTTGTAAATTTGCTTTCTGGGGAATTAAATGTTGAATGATACTGAAAGGAAAATCTGCTTTTGATTTAGGTACATCCGTTTTTATTTCCGGCAATGTACGTATATATGCAATTACAGAATAAATGTCCTCTTTATCCAATTGTCCGTAATAATGATAGGGCATGATTGGAAATAAAGCTGCTCCATTTTTATCTACACCGGTGGTAATGGTTCTGAAAATTTCTCCATCCGTCCAACCACTTAATGTATATGGCGTAATATTTTTTGAATAAAACACACCAGGAAAACCATAACGCTGATCAAATCTTTCCCCTCCTCTGCCTTCTGTTCCTGTAACAATTGGACCGGCAAATTTAGTCCAGTCTCTTTGTGAATGACAATCCACACATACCATTACGCTTGTTGCTAAATATTTACCTCTTTCAATTCTTTCTGGAGTTCTTTCAATTGTGATTTTATCGGGCTTTCCTACATTGGGTAAAAAAAAGACTATAAAAGAAATAAGGCCAACAAAAATGATACTAATTGCTCCAATAAAATACAGAAGTATTTTAAAAAGTTTTTTCATGTTGCAAGGCTTTTATTGGGTTTTGAAAACCTGTTTTTTCTTACTCAATATATTATTTTTCATTTTTAAATTAAAATTTTTGAGGGGTATATTTAAATTTTTTTTTAGATCGATACAGTCTGTATTTTAAGTTTGTACCTAAAGTTCTTTTACCATCATTGTAACTTACTCAAATTCAGTATATACCATATAAGCTTTTCAAAATACTGTATAGAAATGGATATGAAAGTCTTTTCATATAAAGAACCATTAAAAGGTATTTAATTAAACTTTTGCTTTAAATCTACCTGATCAGCACCACTGTTCCCTTTCGTGTAAACAAAGTTCCTGATGGGCATTGAAGCTCTATTAAGTAAACATACGCTCCCACATCACAGGGTAGGTTATGGCTGGTTCCATCCCACCAATCTGTACTAGCAGATGCCCAGATGTTTGATCTTTCATAAACCACATTCCCCCAACGGCCATAAATAACAATATGCTTTATTAAAATACCCCCTGCTATTTCAAACCGGTCATTTTTACCATCACCATTAGGGGTAAATGCAGTTGGAATATAAACCCTGCTGTCAGAACATTCTAATACAATAGATGCAGTATCGTTAGCAGCACAACCAACAGGATTTTTTACTTCTACAGTATATAAGATCGGCGCCAATGGTGTTAAAACCGGTGATGGACAATCGGTACACGACAGATCTGTACTAGGTGTCCATAACCAGGAACTCACATCACTGCTGTATACAGTTGATAATTGAATGGGTACTCCAATCTGAACCGGATTATTAATCGGGTTAATTGTAACGGTGGGTAAAGGCACTACCGTTATATTAATACGCGCAGTATCATTAAAGCAACCAAAGCTATCTTTTCCTACCACCGTATAAGTAGTGGTTGCAGATGGATTTACAATAGGATTTGAGCTATTCAGATTGCTGATTCCATTTGTATTATTAATCCAGCCATATGTATTTGCACCACTTGCCTGTAGCTGTACCTGGGTACCAATACATATTGCCGTATCATGGCTTACACTCATTATAAAAGGTTGTACTACTGAAACAGTAACACTATCTGTATTCTTACATCCGTTTAAATCGGTACCGGATACAGTATAAGTAGTTTTGCCTGTAATGGTAACAAAGGGATTGGAAATAGTGGAATTACTTAACCCGGCTGTAGGTGCCCACGTATAATTATTGGCACCCGTTGCATTAATTTGTACAGCACTGCCTAAACAATCTATGGGTTTACCCGGAGTAATACTGATAACCGGATTAGGATATATAGTTACATTACTTGCTGCGCTGTTAAATGTAGTGCAACCGGATGCTGATGTGGTTAATAACCCCGGACTAAATATACCGGCACTTGAATAGGTATATTGCATTGGAAATGTTCCGCTTTTAAAATTGCCGTCTCCAAAATTCCATAAAAAGGTTTGTGTATCATTTGAACTGCCGGTAAAACTAACCTGCTGCCCAATGCATCCCTGATTGGCAGATAAATTAATAGTAGCAGCGGGTGATATTACATTAATGGTATCTGTATCATTTCCAATAATACCCGAAGGTCCATAAACGGTAAGCTTTACAATATATTTCCCTGGATTCTTATAGATATGGCCTGGATTATTCACACTGTCTACAGTAAATCCATCTCCAAAATCCCAGGATACAAACCTGTAATTATATGAATTGTTGGTAAAACTGATCAGCAAAGGAGGACAATTATTGGTTCCAATATATGCAGATTGCTTACTGAAAGCAGAAAAGAAATTTTTTACGGTTAATGCTAATGTTGTTCGATCGCTGCATCCGGAAACTGTATCTGTTGCCTGTAATGTTATAGTATATGTTCCCGGAGTATTGTATACATGAGCGGGTGGATAATATCCAATATATGCCGGGCTGCCATCACCAAAATTCCAGGTAAACAGGGTATTGAAACTTTGAAAAGTATTGGAATAATTATAAAAACTAATCGATTCTGTAATGGTGGGGTTCATATCAGAAACGGAGAAACCAGCTTTTGGCCCGTTCAGTTGTACATAATTGGAATAAGCATTTGTTGATGAAGTACAGCCCGCAGCATCGTTTTCGCTAAGGGTAACATAATAAGTTCCGGGATTGGAATATTGATGTGTAACAGTTCCGCCATTGGTTGTACTATAACTTGCCCCATCCCCGAAATTCCAGTTTCTGGATACAATACTGTTACCTGCCGTAGCTGTAGAAGAGTCACTGAATTGAATGGGGGTATTATAGCAATTTTTATTATTCAATATTCCATATTTGGCAGTAGACCCTAAAACGGCAAGCGGAATAATATTGCTGGTATCCTTACAGTTAAAACCATATGAAGTGGTGATTAATTGTAACCCGGTTGTTGCTGGTTTGAAATTAACCAACGAAACCGTAAAGTTGGTGATCCAGGAATAATTGTTATTCCAATTGATTGCCCCGTTAAATGGTGTACTATCTGAATAAAAGAAATTAACATTATAGGCACTGATTCCAACATAGGGATTTTGCTCAAAATTAGAAGCCGTTACATTGATGGTACCATTGGCACAAACCGAATTCTGTGAAGAGGTAAGCAATGGGTTTTGCTTTAATAAAACGGGTACAGTAGCGGGACTTACTAATGAACAATTCCCATTCACTGCAGTGAGTTTGGCAGTATAACTTCCTGTATGGGGATAATTGTGTTGCATTATGGAGAGGTTTCCCGGAGTTGTCTGCGTAGGGCTTCCATCCCCAAAATCCCAGATTAAACTGGTTGCACCAACTGAAGTTTGATTAAAAGTTACCAGCCCCCGGTTCCCGTCACAGGTATTTACCGGTGTGCCAATAGCAGGAAACGGTGGAAGTACTGTTATATAATTGGCTTTTGTAATAGTGGTATCGCCGCATGCCTGAAAATTGGCCGTAAGCGTAATCGTATAAGTACCGGCCTGAGTATAGGAATGATTATTTTGATTAGAATAGCTATAACTGCCATCACCATAATTCCAGGTAATATTGGGAGAATAACCATATGCATTTCCTGTAAGTTGTGTACTGAATATTTCAGTTGAATTACCACATACGGGAGATATTGCTGAAAAACTTATCGTTGGTTTTATATTTTCATACACGGGACCGTAAATAGCATTGCCAGAACAGCCGTTTTTGGTAACATAACTAAGGGTTATAGTATAAGCTCCGGGTATAGTATAGGTATGGGTAGGAGAATCAAGTACTGAAACCGGCGTTCCATCCCCAAAATTCCAGGAATAACTGGCAATAGAATCGCCAATAGCTGAATTTTCAAAAGCACTGAATGTAAGTGAGAATGGCCCGCAAACATTAGTATTACCAACAGCTCTAATATTTACCTGTGGTGGGGTAGTTGAAAAATTACGCTGGTAGCTGGCGGTACAACCTGCTGTATTCGTAATACTTAAACTGGCAGAATAAGTGCCTCCGGCCGGATAATTAACAGTTACTGTTTGGAGGGTAGAATTTACCCAGCTATAGTTATTGTTGGTAATCGTCCAGTTCCATTTTATTGCTGCATTGCTGGTATCTGAAAAAGTATAGTTTGCCGGAGATCCGCATTTATTATCTGCAGTAATGGAAAAATTATTAAGTACAGGATTAGCTTGAATGGTAATAATTTTTATGGCCGAATCTTTACAGGCTCCAAATGTATTGTTAAGCTGTATAGTGTCAGTTCCAGGCTGTGAAAAATAATAATACAAACTGTTATAATAAGAATAATTCTGAATGCCGTTGATAAACCAGGTTCCATTGGATGGCTGGGGTGATCCTGTAAAATTAAAATTGCCTGAATTGGACTGGCATATCAGCGGGGGCATACTAAAATCTGTATGATAACTTTGCACATTTACATAATTAGGCTGGCTGTTGGTAACAACACATCCTTCCTGACTGGTAGCAGTTAAAGAAATGGAATAAATACCCTTTACCGGAAAAACATGCGCAGGATTGGGTTGGGCTGATTGGCTGCCATCACCAAAATTCCATAAATAAGTAAGTGCACTTGGTCCTGAACTTTGATTCGAAAAATGAATGGAATCTGATATTTTACATAAAACTGTTTGGTCTGCTGAAAAATTAACATTTACCGGAGAAAATATCTGAACTATATCCGTTTTGGAAATAGTATTTGTGCAACCATAATTATTGGCAGCAGTAAGCGTTACAGAAGCTGTTTGGGGTTTACTATAATTGTGCTGTATGGTTGCAGCGGAAGATTGTTGTACCACTCCATCCCCAAAATCCCAATAATAGCTGGCGGCAGTACCGGTAGCAGTAAAACTGGCGGCAGTGGGTATACATACTTTGTTTTGAGCCACTGTAAAATCAACTATTGGTGAAGGATAAACCGTTATTTGTTGTTTTGAAACGGATATTTTTCCATTATCTGTTACCGTAAGTGTAATCGTATAGGTTTGCTCTGTAGTAAAAATAGCGCCGGGATTTTGTAGTATGGAAGTAGAACCGTTTCCAAAATCCCAACTATAGGTAACTGCGGCTGATGCATTGGTGGTGGTATTGGTAAAACTTACTGCCAGCGGTTTACAACCCCCGGTTTTATTGCTGCTAAAATTGGCATTAGGTTGAGAAATAGAGAAAATAGAGAAAAGAAATGTAAAAGTGATTAGTAGGATGCTTAGCTTTTGTAAAGGATATGGCTTGCTGCAATTCATTTATTTCACCTGAAAATTAATATCTTAATAATTAAAGTTAATGATATTCATATTCCATTTTTTTTATTGAAGAACAAATTCCATTTAAACTAATTGCAGGCGGTAAAAAATTCTTTCATCTATAATCTCATCCAATACATTTAACCTGGCATTTCTTCTGGATTGGCCCTAATCATTTGCTATAAAGGCAGTTAACAGCAGTTTTTTAAACTCAGATTACCATAATTCAACCTTTTTTAACCTTAACTGACAATATTTTATCAGTAGTTTATTGGCATTCAAAGACAAGACAGCATGCATTCAGCATGACCTTTACTCCAATGATACCCCAATAATAACCCAATGATACTATATAGATATCCTAATACCCTGTAGTTATAGTAAGTATAGAAAAACCATATAAGAAAATTGAAGTAAAGGTCTATCTTTTCCCTTTCAGTTTACAAGTTGCTCCCTTCCTATCCTTTTATTTTTAATTTTAAGGTTAAAATAAATTGTTTATGAAAAAGTAACGATTGGTATCTGTTTATTGCTTTATTCTTAACCTACCACTTTTACAAACTTGTTCAAAAACAGTATAATTGTATACTATTTTATACATTTTGTAATTTATATTTGTCTTTTTGCAATACATACACTACATTTATAAAAAAATATTAACTATGAAATCATTTCTATTACCTAACAGGTACAAAAAACTGGGGTGGTTATTAGTAGTGCCTGCATTTATTGCCGGATTTATTTTTATGGTACTTCAAATTAAATTGCAGTACGAACCAACCATTTCTGTCTTTGGCTTATTTGGAGATGGGTTTCAGATAGGTAAGGATAAACAAACCCTGTTCAGGGTAGATAAAATTGACCTGATACCTAATCTAACCGGCTTGTGTTTGCTAATAGGTGGAATGCTGGTAATGTTTTCAAAAGAAAAAAAAGAAGATGAATTCATCAACCAGATCAGGTTAAATGCCCTTCAGTTTTCCGTTTTCATCAATTACGCCTTACTGTTTATTTGTTTTATTTTTATTCATAGCCTTGCATTTTTTCAGGTCATGGTATATAACATGTTTACGGTTATCATTTTTTATATTTTAAGGTTTCACTATCTATTATTCAACAATTCAATTTCGAGGAATGAACAATAAAATTAAAATAGAACGGGCAGTGAACAACCTAACACAGGAACAACTGGCAGAACTGGTGTCAGTTACCAGGCAAACTATCAATGCAATTGAATTAAAGAAATTTGTTCCTTCCACTGTTTTGGCTCTTAAAATTTGCAGGGTCTTTAAAAAGCCGGTGGATGAGATATTCAGTTTGGATGCAGATGACTGATACTGAAGTTATTGCCTTGAAATATTAATACTCTTTTCCACTAAACATATTTGAATCCTTTTATTTTTATCTTTAGGGTCCTAACAATTAGTATATGAAAAAAATCATGATGGGTATGCTTACCCTGCTGTTTTTCCTTTCCTCCTGTAAAAACAAACCCGCTCAACAAAACTCAACTGATTCAACCGGCCATACCTGGTGGAAGGAAGCAGTAGTGTATCAGATTTATCCCAGAAGTTTTAAAGATGAAAACGGTGATGGTATCGGCGACCTTAAAGGCGTCATCTCTAAACTGGATTATATTAAAAGCCTGGGGGTAGATGTAGTTTGGCTGAACCCTATTTATTCCTCTCCCAATGATGATAATGGATATGATATCAGCGACTACCGCAATATCATGTCGCAGTTTGGTACCATGGACGATTTTAATACCCTGTTAAAAGGCATGCATGACCGCGGTATTAAATTGATGATGGATTTAGTGGTAAACCATAGCAGTGATGAACATGAATGGTTTAAACAGGCCCGCAGTTCCCGTACCAACCCTTACCATGATTATTACCATTGGTGGCCTGCAGAAAAAGGAACCCCTACACACCGATGGAGCTATTTTGACGCAAATGGCGATGCCTGGGCGTATGATACCCTCACCAATTCTTACTACCTGCATTATTTCAGCCGCAAACAGCCCGACCTTAACTGGGAAAATGCTAAAGTGCGTAAAGAAGTGTTTGATATGATGAAATTCTGGTTTGATAAAGGTATTGATGGGTTCAGGATGGATGTAATCACTTATATTTCAAAAGATACTACCTGGCCTGCAATTCCGGCCTCCTGGAATAATAATTATGCCGACTGGTATTATGATAATGGCGGCCATTTAAATGACTACCTGAAGGAAATGAACAAAGAGGTTCTAAGTAAATACAATTGTATGACAGTTGCGGAAGCTGCGGGTAACTCTACCGAACATGCTTTGGAAATTGTAAATGAAGATAACCACGAATTAAATATGGCTTTTCAGTTTGAAGGGGTTAGTTATGGATACCCGGGTGGTGATAAATTTAAACTGCCAAAGGACGGGGATTTTAAATTAAGTACTTTTAAAGCCATTTACAGTAAATGGGATAGTGTTTTTGAAAACAAAGGTTGGGGCACCATTTTCTTAGGTAATCATGATCAGCCCCGTATGCTTACCCGCCGTGGTAATGATGCTCCTGAATTCAGGGATGCTTCCAGTAAATTACTTACAACTTTTATTTTAACCATGCGTGGAACTCCTTACTATTATTTTGGTGATGAAATTGGCATGAGCAATATTAAATTCAATGATATTAAAGACTATAATGATATTGAATCTATCAATCATTATAAACTGGTACAAAGTCAGCATGGCGATTTAAAAGAATATATGGAAGCCAGTAAAATTTCTGCAAGGGATAATGGCCGAACCCCTATGCAATGGGATGCTACCACTAATGCTGGTTTTACTTCAGGAAAACCCTGGTTAAATGTGAATCCTAATTACACAAATGTAAATGTGGCGGCCCAGGATAAAGACCCTAATTCTATTTTAAATTACTTCAGAAAAGCAATACGGGTTCGCAAGGATAATAAAACCCTGGTGTACGGAAAATATGAGTTACTGGACAAGGATAATGAAAAAGTATATGCCTATACCAGAGGAGAAGGGGCTGATAAAATTCTGGTGGTGTTAAACTTTAGTAAAGACAAATTGGATTGGGCAATTCCAACCGGTATTGCCATTGATAATACACCAATATTAAATAATTATACATCAACGCTAAATACCGGTAAGGGGGCAATTAGTTTAGAACCTTATCAGGCTATTGTGGTTAAAGTGAAATAGATTTTTATTTAATTGAAAAGAGCAGCTACTATTTAGCTGCTCTTTTTGTTTTTAATGAACTGTAGTACAATTTAAATTCTTAATATCCGGCATAAAAATGCATTTAAAAGAGTTTTTAAACTATAAAACAGCATTTATCCCTCAATCCAGTAGCAAAAACACTTGATTTTACAGTACGAAAAATGCGTTGGACATAAGTATTTTTTTTCCATGAAACCCTTTACAGACAAGCATTTTCACTTTTTTTTAGCAGGGTAGAAGTAAATGAACAGCCTTAAGTTTGTTCAATTAGTGGTTCAAACATTAATAACTTTACATTGTAATTAGAGCAGAAAGAAAAAAAGGCAAGCAATCGTTAAGTGGCAAGTGATCATTAAAGGCTCTAAAAAAATCAGTCGAGAGGCTGATTACAACATCGACTTAATTCTTTTTCATATGGCAAGCAATCGTTAGAGGCCGTTCCGTTTCCACGGAAGGGTCTTTTTTTTTCCTAAAGACGGCGTAAGATAGTCATAGGTTAAATACCGGCAAAAAATATTTAACTATTCTTTTAAATATTTTCAGGTTACTTCTTTTTTTAAAACAAAATCCATTCCATTAATGTACATTCTTACTATTACAAAATACATAAACAATTAATTACCAGTGATTTAATTACTTAAACATCACCCTATTCATTACTGTAGGTGCAGAACTACAAAATTTACATTATTACTGCTATAGGTTGTTTGTCTATTTTCCATGATCTTGCTATCCGAAAATCAGCAATCTGCAATTCATAATTTATTGCTAATTACCTTAGGGATGATTGTCCAAAATCTGAATATACTTTGAAAACCAAATATCTGTCCGGCATAACGGGAGGAACTATCATGAGATATAATTTTACTTTTATTGCATTGTTTTTAAGTTTACTGGTCTTTTCGCAAAACAAAGTTGCTATTACACCAAATTCCAGCACTAAAATACCAATAGATGGAAACCGCTGGTACCAGCTTACCAATGCCAGTTATGGATTACAGGCTCTGACAGATGGAGATACCATTAACAGTGTATTTACAGGCTGGGGTAAAATTATCCGCTATTATGATTCCTATTACCCCGTTCTTGCGGGAGAAAGTATAAGTATTGACAGCATCAGAATGTATGATCACGGTGGTGCTATTGCCGTACCTACCACCATTTATGCAATTGACAGTAATTGGAACAAAACGCTGATTGCTACTTACAGCGGCGGTATTTATAACAGCTGGATTGGCCCCAACCCTCAGAAGCCAACTGTTTTTAAATTAAACACAACTGCTAAAAATGTAAAATACCTGCTGTTAACCAGTGGAGATGATTATCCTACTGAAATAGAATTTTTTGGAACTTACCATGCACCTAATCCAATACCTGCCCTGGTAAAACCAACTGTTAAGTTAAACGAAATGCTGGGAGTAAATGGCTTTGAATGGAATTTTGAAAATGCTGCCATTGATCCCACCCGCATAGATAGTTCTTTTATAAACCCTATTAAAGCATTTTCAGGATTCCGGCATTATATGGATTGGCAGAAATTGGAAAATACAAAACGTAGTTATACTTATAACCCAACCAACAGTGGTGGTTGGAACTATGATACCATTTATGCAGCCTGCAAAACACTCGGAATAACCGTACTGGCAGATCTTAAAAATCAGGCACCCTGGATGCAGGCCACCTGGCCGGATAGTCTGGCCAATGGACAAAACGTTCCGGTGAACTATGGTTCTGATTTTACCGTTCCGGCTTCTTATACAGATCAGGCAAAACTGGCTTTTCAATATGCAGCCAGATATGGATCCAATAAAAATGTAAATAAATCACTGCTGAGTGTAAATAATATTCCCAGATGGACAGGAGATCCTGTAAATACGATCAGAACCGGGCTTAATACCGTTCATTATATCGAATGCGATAATGAAAGGGATAAATGGTGGCTGGGTAGAAATGCCTATCAGACTGGCCGTGAATATGCTGCTAATTTATCTGCTTTTTACGATGGCCATAAAAAGACTCTGGGTGCGGGAGTTGGTGTAAAGAATGCAGACCCCACTATGCAGGTGGTAATGTGTGGCATAGCAGACCCCAGTACTGATTATTTCAGGGCAATAATAGATTGGTGTAAACAATACAGGGGATATAAACCCGATGGTACTGTTAATCTTTGTTTTGACGTAATCAATTACCATTATTATCCAACCAATAACCAGGCCATTGCAGCAGCTCCTGAATTAGCCAATACAGATTCTATTGCGGCAGCATTTATTAAAATGGCCCACCAGTATGCAGGTAATATGCTGGTTTGGGTAACTGAATCCGGGTATGATCTTAACCAGGGCAGTTCCAACCGTGCCATACCTATCGGTAATAAATCTGCTGAAACTACACAGGCAGACTGGAATTTAAGAACTGCTTTGCTATATGCCAGGGCAGGTGTTCAAAGACTGTTTTTTTATGAGTTATATGACAATGATAATAGCGGTAACTCCTATTCTACCAGTGGTTTACTGAATAACGACCATAGTCGCAGACCCTCAGCAGATTATTTCTACCAGGTTAATCACCAGTTTGGCAGTTACAGTTTTAAAGAAAGCCTGTCTTCCAACCCTGTAGTTGACAAATACCAGCATGCAGACACTGTTGCCTATGTTATTTATGTACCTGACCAGGTGGGCCGCACTGCTACGTATAACTTAAATACCAATAACGCAGATTCTGTGTATATCTATACTCCTGTGGCTGGATCAGACCATATGCAACTCAGCAGGCTTAAAACAAATAAAGGGCATATTACTATAACTGCTACAGAAACTCCGGTATTTGTCAGACCAGTTTCAAAACAATCAACTAGTGAAGAACCCCAATTAATATGCAATAACACTGGAAATACAAACATCAAAGTTTATCCTAACCCCGGTAGCGATTATGTTTTGATTGAAACCTTATCTGATAATGAATTGATTACTTTAATTAATGTTCAGGGCAAAAAAATAAAGGAAATAAAAAGTTCAGGAAATCAGTACCGTATGGATATATCCAATATTCCTTCCGGTATTTACTTTATCCGGGTTGAAGACAAAACCAGTACCAATTGTATCGCTTTTATTAAAGCAAATGGACATTAATCCATGGCTTACAAATTCAAAGCAACCCTTAACAAACTTAAACATACAATTTGCAAATTGCTGTTTAACTGATAAACTTTTAATCCTAATTTACTGTTATAACCTTTAAGATGTAGTAACTGAATTGTGTACCTCAAATAATGCCTTACATGCACAACAATATCAAAATAAATAAGTCCCTGCTATTAAAATTTGATATTCCTGCTATTACCATTTATGCACTTATTGTTTTTGATGTGCTTTATTTTATGTTATTCGACCATTTACTGTACAGTAATAATCATATAAGCCTGGATGAGTTTGGCACCATCAGGTATGTTAATGAGTTTACCAATGATACTGTTGGGTCTTCCAATTGGCTTTTTATAAATTACTGTATCTGGGTGGCGCTTATTGTTGTTAATGTTGTTGCAGTCTACCTGCTTTTCCGCTACTACAAAACAAAAGCAAATCGTTAATTTTAAATATTTCTATTGTTTATACTGGTAACTCAACTTTAATTTGTGTACCCTTCCCAATTACCGAACTTATAGAAAAAGTTCCACTAAATGCATACATTCTTTCCCGCATCCCTAAAATTCCATGATGCTGTTTGGTATCTACTTTTGCTACTTCAAACCCTTTTCCGTTATCCTCAATCTCCAGTACAATGTTATTTTTCTTCAAAGTAAACCGAACACTTACTGCTGTAGCATTGGCATAGCGCAGTATATTGGTCAGGCATTCCTGAACAATTCTGTAAATAGCCAGGCTTTTATCCATACTTAAAGGAATATTGTCTGAATAGGAAGTATAACTAACCGGAATATGGGTAGACTTTGTATAACTATGTATCAACCATTCCAAAGTTGCATTCAGCCCTATTTCTTCCAGCATGGCAGGGTGCAGGGAAGTATATATTTTCCGGAATGAAGTCATCACATCCGCAATACTTTCCAGCAAATTATCCAGCTTGTTTTCAATGGTTGCTTTATCAGCATCTATATGTTTTTTTAACCAGGATACATCAAATTTCATAATGGTTAAACCCTGTCCCAGTTCATCATGAATTTCACGGGCAATTTCTTTCTTTTCCACTTCACTTACCTGTTGGAGGTGAGATGAAAGTTGTCTCAATTCCTTATTCAGTAATTGCAATTTGTCAGCATCCAGCTTATTCTGGCTAATATTAATAGCAGTTGTAGAAGTATGGGTGGGTTCCCCTTTTTCATTTTTGTGAACAACAATAACCTGTATTACAGGTATTTTTTTCCCGCTTCTGGATTTAAAAGTATTTTCCCCCATCCATTTACCGGATTCAAATAAAATACGCATTACAGTTTCAGTATTCATTTTAGCATCCTCAACAAAATCAGCTACATTCAGTTCTGTAATGTTTTCATCTTCCCCTATTTCCAGATCATCCCTGAAGGCCTTATTTATATAAATCAGGTTCCTGTTTAACTCTGCAATACCTATATAGGCAGTTGTATTTTCCATAATTGTATACAACTGCTTTTGTTCCTCCTGCAATTTTTTCCGTTCTGTAATATTTTCTTTTACAGCAACATAGTTCTGAATTATTCCATTTTCATTGACCACAGGAGAAATCACCGCATATTCCCAATAATATTCACCGTTTTTTTTCCTGTTCATGAATTCACCCTTCCATTCCTGTAAATGTGTCAAATTGTTCCATAGATTCAAATATTCATGATCAGTGGTATAACCGGTTTTTAGAATTCTGGGGTTTTTACCTATGGCTTCTTCAAAACTATAACCTGTTGTTTTTGTAAATGCCGGATTTACATATTCTATCCTTCCTTCAATATCTGTTATAACTACAGAGGCAGAGCTTTGATTAATAGCTGTCGATATTTTTTGTAAGTGTTTTTCTGCCTCTTTTGCCTTATTTGCCAGATAAAAAGTTTCTAAAGCATGACTGATATTACCTGCACATCTGGATAAAAGCTGTACTTCTTCTTCCGTAAAGAAGTCAGGCCTGTTGGCATACATGGTAATAACATAGGCAGCTTCATTATTAACTATAAAAGGCAGGGCAATAGAAGAACGATACCCCCTTCTCAGTGCCTCTCCCCGCCAAATAAGCATATTCGGGTCGTGCTCAATATCATTACAGTAATAGTAGGTTTTTTCCCGCATGGCTTTTCCGGTTGGCCCGCTACCTTCCGGAACATCTTTTACAGACATTTTTTTTCGTATCAGGTCCAAATATCCTTCTTCTTTTCCCGCCCAATAAATAGGCATTATAGTTTGCGTAACAGTATTCCTTTGTCCAACCCAGGCAAACAAAAAACCACCGGTTTCTACTGCAATTCCACATACTTTCTTATAAATTTCCTCTTCATTCGCAGCATGCAATGCCAGGTCATTTATATTACTGATAAACTGGTATAAACGCCTGGATTTTTGAATTTCATTTGCAGTTTTCTTATTTAAAGTAATGTCTTTCAAATACAGTGTTAACCCGTTTTCTGAAGGAAAAATACTTACCTGAAACCATTTTTGCGTGAGGGTATGTAAAAATTCTAATTCTTTATTTTCCTGTTTAACAAAACAATCCCTGATAACAGATTCATAGTCTTCCCCTGTCAATGATTGTAATATGGTAAACAGATACTGGTCTCTGTAAAAAATGCCCTGAAGTTCCAATAATGATTTTATAGTACTATTAAAATAGGTAACCATAAAATCTGCATTGGTGGCTATAAAACCATCCCTTACCCTTTCCAAAACCTCCCTGATAAGGGTAGTTTGTTCTTTCAGTTTTAATTCCAGTGAGTTATTATTTTCCTTCAATACAGCTGCCATAGATGCTACCTCTTCCTGAGCTTTTCTGATATCTGTTATATTAGCATGAATGGCAAAATATCCGGTAACAATTCCTTCTTTATTTTTTATTGCATTAATGGTGGTATATAAGTCCAGATAATTACCATCTGCATCCGTAAATGGATTAATTCCTTCCCAATGCCCTTCTTTCTTAATAGTGGCTAACTTATTGTCTAATTCCTCTTTCAACATCCTGGTTTTAAAAATATCATCGCACTTAGTATGCAGCATTTCAACTGGTTTATATTTAAATACTTTTTCGGTAGCAGGATTAAAGGATACAATTAACATATCCTGGTCCCATATGGTAATGGAATCTGTGGAATTATTAATGATATCTGAGAAAATTTGGTTTTTTACTATCACCTGTTCCCGCAAATAAATCTGTTTCCATAATAACCAGAGAATTGCAATTACAAAAACAAAAAACAGCACACTAAATATGCTGATCAGATTAAAGTTTTTTTTGCTTTCCTGTAAATGTCCATCCTGAAAACTGAGCAGTTGACTTTTTGCCTGATCATATATAAAATTGTATTTGCCTACAAATGAAGCAATCAGTAAACTATCATTTGAAGTATTCAGTAATTGAAGTGCCAGATCGGGTTTTCCAGCCAGACTTAATCCAACTACTTGTTTTGAGAATTCAGCTTTAGCGTTTATAACAGAATCCAGAAATAATAAATCGGCATGCTTAAAAAAGTTGTTCCACCTCTCCTCTTTAAGATTGTTCAATTCCCGTTTAGCTATTGCAAATCCATCTTCAATTTCCTTTGATTTAGTTTTATCCTCCGCAATTAAATAAGGTTTTTCATTTCTTTCAATATAAGTAATGGAAGTATTCAGAAGATCCAGATGTTTCATTAGCTGCACATATGCATTTTCTTCCTTTGAATGCCTGTAGGTTTCTATCAGGTCCCGGTAAGCTAATACATTATATAGGAGCAATACGGTAAAAGATATAAATACAAAGCCGTAGACAAATTGTTTAGCCCTGGGGATATTCATAAAGAAATTATTTAGAAAATGAAAGCCATTTGGTACTAAACAATATACATTAATTCCAGAATTAAGGCAATGAGCGAAATCATAGTTTATACAGCTGAAAAGCTGTATATATTATATCCCCGTTAACTTACTCAGAAACTGATATTTAGAAGCGATATATACCAGGAATAACAGAATCATAATTATGCTTATAATCCATTGCAGTGTAAACAGGTAAAAAACAGTTGGCCGCTGTTTAAAGAAATGAGCAGGAAACTTAGGGTTTACTAATATAATTCCACTGATCCAGATACAACGGCAAAAATTAGAAAGTGTAAATGCAGCAGCATTCAGATTATCACTGCCTTCAAATTCCTTATTCATATAACCCACCACATCTTGCCGGTAAAACAGAAAATAGAGTAATGAAAAGAATAGAATTATAATTAACGTAGAAACCAGAAAATTAATTTCACCATTATATCCGTTACCTACTAATGTTTCCAGGAAAATGTATTTAAAGTATTTGGTTTTATATTCAACAGACTCCCAAAAATGCGATTTATAAAAACCCGCTTCATAGGTTAAATAGGTATGATCCAATTTGTCTTTCATTTTACCTGCAATAGATTCAGGATATAAGCTACTGATACACTGTGTTGTTTTAGTAAAAAAAGTATTGATGCTAATCAGGTAACTTATAGCCGGAGTATTCATTTCATCCCTTCCTGCATCGGTTTCAATTATAATATTTTGAAGACTTATAGGATGGATCCTTGGAAAATTTATTACATCACAATTCTTTTCACCCAATACCATTATGGTTTTGTCCATAAAGTTATTATTCGAAAAATAAAGGCTGTCAGATCTGGTTCCTGAAGAATCCAGAAACTTCACATTATAAATATTAACCTTGCCAGAATAACTGTTATTATCACTTTTACACCCAATAAACTGCGGATAAACCGAAAAGTCAATACCATCATAAAACTTGCAGGTACTGAATTTTATATTAAAACTGGATTTCCCATCATTTACAGTAAAGACTTTAGTTGTTCGGTAAGGATAAAAGGGGAGTTTAAAATCATAGGCAGTATTATCAAATGGAGAAAATAAAACTTTGTTTCCAAATAAACAGTTTCCCAGCTTAATAACTGTAAACTGGTCTGTATTCTGCAATATACAAACTCCATTATCCGGGCAAAAATGACATGCATTAAACCCATAAGAAAAATAAACCGAGGAATGATCATTTTTATCAGGCAATCCTGCTGCACAAGCCAATAAATTGACTAATGTATCTTTCGTATTCAGAATATCATATAATTTTCCCTTAAAATCATCCTCATTATTCACGTAAAGCATTTGCAGGTCTTTACTGTTAAAATATAAATAAGGTGCCAATGCCTGTTTAAAATTAAACGCAGTTATACTTACTGTATCATGAAAATTACATTCTTCAAAATTAAAATTACCGGTTGTATTCCTGTCATTATAAATGGGTATACAATCTTTAATAACAACCTGCTTTTTAAAAACGCAGTTTTTGAAAGTAAAATAATCTGCTATCGAATTGATTAACCTAAAATCTGCATTGAAATAACAACTATCTTTTTTTCCGGAACTATTTTTACCTCTTCCCCCTGAAACAGATTCATTGGCATTGTATGCCATCTGGCTGGAATCATTAGAGGGTCCATATCCACCTGGTTCCCAAATCTGTTCAATAATACAGTTAATTAATCTGATGGGACAGGAAATTACTTTTTTTCCTGTCCTTTTTTTATCATAATTGTCTACTAAACTATCAAAATAAAAATTATCAATAAAAGCATTTTGCAGCAGTCCGTCTTTTCGTATTTTTTTATACAATTCAGTTTCATTCCCTTATAATGCTGCATGATGATGGTATCTGGCTTTCCATAGGCCATTTTAACCGGAGTAATTTCTCTCAGCAATATTTTTTCTTTTGTTTCTGCAGCATTAATTACAGTACAGGCAATCGTACCATGACTTCCATTTTCAGGAAGAAATAAAAATGTTCTGTTGGTATTCCATTTAGTAGTATAAGTTGGCAACTGATAATCCCTGCTTTGAGATATTCCTATTTCACTTAAACAAATAAGTAAAACCACCAAAATCAAAACTTTCTGATGCATGTTGTTTATTTTAGGTTCCTATTGATTGAAATAAAGCCAAATACTAAACCGGCAGTGTAATATTCAAGGCTGCTAAAACAGATTGTCCAATAATTCCAATTACAGCATTTATTGCATTCTGCGCAGCAATCAGCCCAATACCTTCCACAGCTAAAAATACATTCTGTGCAGCCTGTACCTGCATGTGCAAACGGGCTTTAAACTCATCCTCATCAATTTGGTTCGTAGCCCTCAACTCAGATAGAAACTCCGCATCTTCTGCCAATTGGGTAATAGCATGTTCTGCAAAAGGTGCAGCATCTTCCCATGAATTTCCCAGCTGTTTTTGAACGGCAGTTAAAGAGTCACTTACAATTTTTGTAATATCAACAGATGGCATGTTTTTTTATTTAATTATTAGAAATACTACCGGTTGCTTTTATTTCTTCTTCCAGTTTTATCAGAGCATCCAGGCTAAGGTTTACATCATCACTCAGATCATGTTTATCGTCTTTAAAGTTTGCATTACAATCAATATCTCTAAAACCTTTTGTATGAAAATTTTTAAACCCATGCATTACAGAATCCACATTCTTTATTTGTTGTTTTACTATGCCGGATTTATTGCCCAGGAATACTGCCCTGTCTTTCAGGGTTCTTAAATCCACTTCCATGTTATCATAATAATCCTGGAAATTTTTTATGTTCTGGTCATGTGCCGTATCTGCTGTACATAAAGCCCTGGATAGCTTAATAAAAAACAGGTTAAAATCACTTTTCATTTTCGTAGCAGTCGCATCAATGGTTTCATTATACCCTGTAATCAGGGTTACTTTACAACCTTCCAGAAACAGCACTGCCATCAATAAAAAGCTAATCATTACTTTTACTTTCATGGTATTTCATTAAACAGGTTTAGGTTCGGTACTATTATCTTTTGCAGCACTATTTTCAGTTGTTTTCAATGCTGCATATGAGGCAGAACTGATTCCCATTAAAGTAAGTGCCGTATTATCAAAATCAGGCAACTGCTGATCGCTGATTACTTTATGAATAAATATGGCACCAAATACAATATTGAAAATCACATTCTGAAAGCGGTGAACATTAATACTATTGGCATCTGAAAGAATATCCACTAAAAATCCCTGCGAAGGATTAGGGTCAGGAGTATAACTGGTATTATTCGAAATAATTTTGGTGGCAGCAGTAGTGCCAATACTGATACCCAGTATAATCAGCATTGAAGCAGGAATCACCGGTAATGCCCCCTGCCTGCTGCAAACATATAAATAGCCATAAATAATTAAAAGGGACCAGTACAGCAATTGTGCTCTGCCCAAACTATAATATTTGCCCCCGTCCTTAATAATTGAAGCTTTATACTTCCACATCAGGATAACCAGTAACAGTATAATCAGGGCCATCAGGCTGTTTACCAGCCAGCCGTCAATCAGCTGTGTTTCTTCCAGTGTAAACGGAAAAGATTGCAATGGATATTTCTGTTGCGTATTTCCAATACTGATATTTACATCCAGATAGCCTGATTCTGTATGTATTCCTTTAAAAGTACGGATCAGTGAATCCTGAAATTTTTTGGTTAACTTAACCAGAATAACTTTCTGATCCGGACAACTGTCATAGGCCGTTACTCTTTTTTTAATTTCAGTACCACCTACTGCAACCGAATTAATATACAGTGTATTAAAATAATTTGCATTTTTTGTAGTCTTTACAGTAAATGCAAGTACATCATTCAGCTTGCAGGTATCCGTATTGGTTTTCCAGTTTTGAACCCTTATAATCATATCTGTGACGCTGTCAGCTGAAACAGATTTAATGGATACTGCCTTTGGCTGGTTGCCCTCCCATGCCCCTGCAGTATTTACCAATAAAAAAGCTGCAATTACAAAAAATGTAATCTGGAATTTTTTTTTCATTAATAGATAGTTTAAGCTTATGCTGCTATGCCGTTTTCAGCTATCCGGCTGTAAATTTTTAACTAATCAGTTCTAAATTAACAGACTACAAAATATAAAATATATCTCATAATTAAAACCGTAGTATTACGGTATTTTATACCGTGTTTACCCCCTAAAACTGCTTAATAAACAATGTGTTACATAAAACAGGGCTTAACACAACAATTACTGATTAAGGGAAAGCTGAACATATTCGCCGATTGGGCCAAGTGTCAGGGAAGGAAATAAACATAGTACCTGCACTACAATAATTACAAAAAAAAGGAAAACGGCAAAACTTACAGAATCGGCTTTAAGGGTACCATACGAGGGAGGGGTATATTTTGAACTGGCCAGATTACCTGCTATAATTATTGCACCTGCCATTGGTATAAACCTGCCCACAAGCATTACAGGTATTGCAGTTAAATTCCAGAAAGCAGTATTATTACCCAGGCCTGCAAATTCGCTGCCATTGCCAGCAAAAGCAGAAATATATTCATATAACATAGTGGTAAATCCATGAGCTTTAGAATTACTGAGCCATGCCAAAGCTATATTCCCACCTGGGTAATGTATATAAACATTGGCTGCAATTGCTGCCATACACAGGCAAAACAAAGGCTGTACCAAAATAATAACGGTTGCTAATTGTATCTCTGTCAGGCTTATCTTTTTACCCATCAGTTCAGGCGTTCGGCCAATCATCAGTGTACTGATAAAAATGGCAATAATTACAAAAATGAACATATTAATCCAACCAGTACCCAGTCCGCCAAAAAAAGCATCCGTTTGCATACCTATTAACATAAATACATCAGATAAAGGCATAAAACTATCATGCATACCAGCGGTAGTACCTGCCGGTATCACCACATTTACCCCACAATAAAATGCAGTTAAAACAGCACCAAACCGTTGCTCCTTTCCCTCCATATTCCCGGCTTTATTCAAAATTCCCATATTTGTAAGCGCAGGATTACCTTTTATTTCCTGTTGTATAATGGGTAGTGTTATTATTAAAAAACCAATAAACATTACCATAAAAATCATCCGGCTGAATTTCCTTTGCTCCAGGAAAAATCCAATCATAAAAACAAATGCCATCGGTAATAAAAAGACGATAATACTATGTACTATAAAAGTACAGGTATCCGGATTTTCAAAGGGGTGGGCATCATTTGTACCAAAAAAACCACCACCATTAGATCCCAATTCTTTAATAGATAAAAATGCTGCAACAGGACCCCGGGCAACCTGCACTGTATCCCCCTGAAGAGAAACTATGGTATCCAGGCCTTTAAATGTCATAGGAACACCCCTTAATAAAAATATAACAGAAGTAATAAAACAGACAGGTAATAAAATACGGGTCATTGAAAGTAAAAAGTCCTTGTAAAAATTTCCCAAATAGCCTGTCGATCGTTCTTTTATTCCCCTTAAAACTGCAATTCCAGCAGCCAGACTAGCGGCTGCACTTACAAATTGCAGGAACATCATCACCATTATTTGGGCAAAATAAGAAGCACCTGTTTCACCGGAATAGTGCTGCAGGTTGGTACTGGTTAGAAAACTCACTGCTGTATTCAATGCCAGGGTCCATTCCATTGCAGGAATCCTGGCTGGGTTTAAGGGTAGTAAATGTTGGTTCATTAAAATAACAAAGCCCCATAACAACCAGAATATATGTATTGTAAAAAATGCAGTCAACCATTCTTTCCAGTTCATTTGCCTGGATGCGTCAATTTTACAAAATCTTAAAATCAGGTTTTCCAAAGGGGCTATCCTATCCAGTAAACTATGTTTGCCTCTATAAACCTTTGCCATATATTTACCGGTATACCAGGCCAGCAGAACAGACAATGCCAGTATTAATATAATAACAGTCCATTCGTTCATAATAAATGTATTAATCATCGTATATGCTGCAAAGCTTATGCCTGCATGATTCTAAATCGGCTGTAATACATACAGAACAAGCATTACAGTAAGTCAGACGCTTATTTGCAATTTTAAAATACCTGCTTAAACCTTTCCAAAATGAAAGTACATTCTCGTTTCAGTAATCAAAAAACGAGTTAATCCTTTAATTTCAAATACATTATTCCCTGCATGAACATTTCAGCAATTTATATTTGTGGCACGGTTTTGGAATTTTACTAATTAAATAAAAGCTATTAATTATGAAAAAGAGTTTTCTGATCATTATGATATTGATTGCGGTAGCTTATGCTAACCAATCCACTGCACAAATAAGATTAAGCCTGAACATTGGCAGCCAGCCTTGCTGGGGCCCTACAGGTTACGATCATGCAGAATATTATTACCTGCCCGATATTGAATGCTATTACAATGTACCGAAACACAGGTTCGTTTATCAGGATGGCGGCAGATGGATATTTTCTCCCACTCTTCCTCCTATGTATGCCAATTATAACCTGAATACAGGTTATAAAGTAGTGATGAATGAAGAAAAACCATATTTGCATTTTGCAGAACACAGAGACCAGTATAGCAGGTACAGGGGCAATGCAGAAAGACAACCTATTCTGCATGAAAGTACAGAAGACAGGTACAGGAACCATTGGGATGATAAACGTTATGGCATGAGGGATAATGGTGATCATAGAGATGGAGACCACAGGGATGGAGACCATCACGACCGTCATTAATCTTACATCAGATTTATATAAAAAGAGCCCTTTTGCAAGGGCCCTTTTTTTTATTGTCCTGGGTAGCAACTCAGTCTTTTCTTGCACTCAGTAACCCTCCCAAAATAAGTATCGCCACCATAAAATAGCAGATTGCCAGTGCCTGCGGCTTGTCTACATAAATTATATTTACCACACTCAGGCTTATTACAGAAGTAACAATATAACTACCCCCGCTGGTAAATCCGCCTGCAGCAGCAATATTCTTCGAAAAACGGGTAAGGCAGTAAGTAAGATAAATATTATAAATAAATCCGGTAAGGCAATGAATCAGAAATACAAATAACATCATTCCAAAAATACTGTTCGGTAAAACCAAACCCGAAAACATCAACACCGCTAATCCCATTTGCAAAAAGATAGCCATATATAATTTTGGGAACATTTTTTTATGCAGCAGTTTTTTACTCATTAAACCACCACATAACATGGCAACTCCCGAACATAAAGCACTGTACCCAATATTAACTGCAGGATAATGAAACCTGTTTTCTATAATAAAAGGGGCCGACATGGCAAATATGATGGACATGGAATAACTCAAACCCAGAATTACCACTCCGGTAATAAAATCCTTAGTAGTCAGAAACTTACGGTAATTAGCAATAATTGATTTAAAATCCAATGGGCTCAACTGTTCAATTGTCTCTCCGCTAAACCGCCATTCCAGTAAAAATATAAACAGTGCATAAATGGCCAGAAAATAAAAATTAGCCCTCCAACCTGCCATTTCCTGTAAATACCCCCCTAAAAAAGGTGCCAGTATTGGTGCTGCAGACCATACAATTGATAAAAGGCTGATATAATGCTTACGCTGTTCCCCTTCGTATACATCTACAAAAAATGATCTTTTAGCAACTACAATCATTGCAATTGTCAAACCCTGTATGGCCCTGATAGCCAGAATAAAAGGTATACCATTAGCTGTAACAATTAAAATATTACTGGCTGCAAAAACAGCAAGGGCCCATAAACAGAGCCTGTATCTGCCATATCTGTCCACAATATTGCCCACAAATAACTGTGATACCCCATAACTCACCATAAAAACTGTTAAGGTAAGCCTAACCTGATTGGCAGAAGTGTGTAAGTCATTCACCATATCCGGAAAAGAAGGTATAAAAATATCCATTGCAAATCCGGATAACGGAATCAGCATAAAAGCCAGATAGGTACTGATTTGCCGGTTTTCATTCTTTAAGGTCCTAAACTTACTGTTTGTCATTCACGGCAAATGTAGTGCTCTGGACCAAGCCTTCGTCTGTTGCGACTCTTTATTACATTGAAATTACTTAGATCGAAAGTTTTTCCCCATTTTCTCAAAATACAGATTCCTTACTCTTCCGGTAGTAATAAAGAATCCATTTATTGTATTAGTCTTATCCCTGGAAAATGCAATTATAAAATTACCCGTAAACATATCTTTTATAAATGGCGAAAATTTCATTTCCTCATTTCTGGGAATTTTTAACAGCAATACACTATCATTAGTTGTTATTTTATATTTGGTATCTAATTCCGGACTGTAAAATTCACCCGCATATTCCTTCAACTGAGCTGCTGTTACTTTAATGATACTTACTTTTTCATAGGTCCTGTTTTTCATCCCCTTTGAAGAAAGTAAAAAAGTTGCTTTCAAAGAATCACCACTAAATGTATAGGTTGTACCGTTTGGTTCATTAAATAGTTTATTACTCTTTGGTTTCAGAGCGGTATTTCCATTCACCAATGTTTTGTTTTTATAAGAAAGTTGTAATGTTTCCTTTGTGTTCCTGTCTAAGTAGTCTCCTGCCCAACCTTTTATCACAGTACTATCAGCTTTAAAAGTAGCAGCCTGCTCTGGTATTCGCTTATTTTCCAGAAAAATATCGGCCACCCTGGTAGCAAAAAACCGGGTATTCATATTAGCCAGATTAGCCAATATGATCACCGAAAAATGTTCCTCAGGAAACCTGATAATAATGCTTCTGTATCCGGCATCAGCACCACTGTGTTCAACTGTTTTATAACCATTGTGAGTTTGAATGGATAAACCTGATGCATAAGTCTGAGGGGTTTTATCATTCAACATACCGGTAAGTTGCATCGCATCTACAAAATCCTTCCCCCCAACTTGCCGGGTATAGAAATTTTCATCCCATTTAGCCAGGTCTTCTACCGTTGTAAACAGGCTGGTAGCTCCATAGTTATCAAAAACCGGTATACTGATTTTCCAAATCCCCTTATCATCTTTCTCATAGGCAGAAGTACGGTTAGGCGTAATCTCGGCATGATCGCTGTGAAAATGAGTATGCGCCATACCTAAGGGTTTAAAGAAAACCGAATCTGCATAATCCCTTAAGGATACTCCCGTAATTCTCTTCACTGCAACACCCAGCAAGGTAAAACCTGTATTGCAATAGCTGTATTCCTCGCCTGGTAAAAAGTTCAATGCTTTCTGCCGCGCCAGCATTTCCAGTATATCATTTTCTGTAATCAGGTCATCATCTCTCCAGCCGGCCAGTCCCTGCAAATCCCATTGATCTCTTAGCCCACTGGTATGATGCAGTAAATTATTGATCGTAATAACATGCCCAAAATCAGGTACTTCCTTTATATACTTCCTGATATCATCATTCAAAGATAATTTACCTTCCAGTGATAGCTTTATGATAGCTGCTGCTGTAAACTGTTTGGAGACTGAAGCCACATGAAAAATAGAAGCCGGACTAATGGGAATATTATATTCCAGATTAGATTGTCCATACCCCTTTTTATAAATAATCTTACCATCTTTCAATATGGCCAAAGCACAGCCCGGAGTGTTTGGATGATCGTATGCAGCAAAAACAGCATCGATCTTTTTTGTCAGTGAATCTGCTAATTGCGCATGCACATTTTGCAATGCAAAAGAGAAAAATAAAGCAAAAAACAGCGCTATTTTTTTTCCTACATTTTTTGCAAAATAATCATATATATCATTCCTGTTCCTTTTAAAATTTGCCATAGTTTTTAAGATTTTTACCGGTCCTTAAACCATCATTTTATATATCAATATTGTGCCAAAAACTATCCTGCTGGCAATCAAATGATTACTAGTAATACTTATTTATACATGTCCGGTAACGGACAATAACTGTCCGGTTTTAGTACACTATTAAAATGCTGATTTATAACCAGCTCTATTCCTGCACTAATAAATTCTGAGAAAATATTTTGGATACGGTAGATTGGCTTCCATTTCCTATTGTAATAACCAGAGAGTTATCAAAACTGATTTTTTCCGTTATTTTAATTTCGGTTCCAATTCCAATTTCCAGTTTTTTCAGGTATTGCAGAAACTCTGAACCTGAGTCATTAACACCCACTACTTTGTATGTTTTTCCCGGGATTGCATCTTCCAGAACAATCCTGTTCAGGGAAACCATTTCACCACTGGCCGAAGGTATGGGGTCTCCGTGCGGATCATATTTCGGATATCCCAGGTATTTATCCAGCCGGTCTGCCAGTTCAGGATGTTGCGTATGCTCCAGCTGTTCCGCTATATCATGAATCTGATCCCATTCATATCCTAACTTTTCCAGTAAAAATACTTCCCATAACCGGTGCTTACGGATTATTGATATAGCTATAGCCCTTCCTTTGGGTGTTAGGCTTGCCCCCTCTGTCTTTTTATAGCTCACTAATTTCTGTTCGCCCAGCTTCTTCAGCATATCAATAACTGAAGCTGGATTATGGTTAAGCGCTTCTGCTATAGCAGTAAGCGTAATTTTTTTATTCCCGTGTTTATCCAGTCTATGAATGACTTTAAGGTAGTTTTCTTCTGAAAGTGTCTGCATTTGTCTCTTATTAAGATAAAGATAAATGAAATCGTAATGATTTAAATATTTAGGCGTACCTAATAAATTATATTAGTTGTTTAAAAATTTATAATTATGTTTGTCAAAACATTTTAAAATGGGCAACTTAGTTATACTATTTACAATCATTGGAAATTTCGGAAACTTATCATCGGGAAAACAGCCTGATTCTGATACACTCTTTCAACCTGCCTTACCACAAAATGCAACACTTGGCCATTTCAGTAACACAAACTTTCATTTTCAGACCACTACAATAATTCAGGGAGACCCTTCATTCCGTGCAAAATATTCAGGTCCCAACAGCCTCAACAGCAAAGGGGAGATTCAGGAAACAATAACTGCAGATTTATATGCAGGAAGAAAATTATGGAGGGGTGCTGCAGTATATGCAGACTTATTAATGTGGCAGGGATTTGGCCTGACGCAAACCTTTGGTATCGAAGCTAATCCCAATGGTGATGCTTACAAGGCCGGAACATCAAAACCTAATTATTCCTTTGCTCATTTATTTATCCGTCAAACCATCAGTTTGGGTGCTGAACAGGAAACAGTTCCGGATGACCAGCTGTCACTTGCTGGCAAACAAAGTATTTCCCGGCTTACTGTAACGCTTGGAAGGTTTTCCCCTCTGGATTTATGTGATCAAAACAGCTATGCAAAAGACCAGCATACACAGTTTCTCAATTGGGCTATGATGGGTAATATTTCATGGGATTATGGACAAAATACAATCGGTTATACCACCGGTGTTGCAGTAGAATTAACTCAGCCAAAATGGGCTTTGCGTTATGGCTTTTTTCAGATGCCAAAAGAAAAGAATGGTTTTACCGGAGATGATCAAATCTTAACCTGGCCCCAAAGAGGTGCATATGGCCCCTTTTTAAAGTCATGGGCCATGATGCTGGAATTTGAAAAAAGGTATTCCATTCATTTACATCCGGGAGTGGTACGATTACTGAGTTGGATGGATGAAGCCAATTTTGCCAGCTACAGGGTAGCTACTGATTTACTGAAATTAAATCCCCCCGATCCAAATACAGGCCAGGGCTCGGGTATTACCATACCAGAAGCAGCAAGAGCATTCCGGCTTAAATATGGATTTGGACTGAACTGGGAGCAGGAAATGACCAATAATACAGGTGCTTTTGCAAGATTAGGCTGGACAGATGGCCATAATGAAACCTGGACTTTTACGGATGTGGATTGGACAATCTCGGCAGGGTTGAATATAAAAGGAAATCTGTGGCACCGCAATGGAGACAGGATTGGCATTGCCGGCATTATCAGTGGTGCATCTTATGATAACCAGCAATTTCTTAAAGCTGGCGGAACAGACATGCTGAGTGGTGATGGCAATTTGAATTACAGTCCGGAAAAAGTGATGGAAGCTTTTTACGATTTTAAAATCTGCCGGAACCTTTTTACCACCCTGGATTACCAATGGGTTATAAATCCGGCATTCAATAAAGACCGTGGTCCGGTTTCCATATTTGGGGCCAGAATCCACTGGGAATTTTAATTAAATAACTCAACCAGTTTATAAGTTATGCCTGAAACAATCAATTTAACAGAGCGGAGACAGGGTTTTAAACAAGTATTTGTACAAAAAGGTTGGCGAAAAGAAAGGGCAGGAAATTCATTGCCGGAAGTATTTTCAACTATCCCAGTACCGGTAAATGGCAGTTTCCGAAAAAAATTGATAGCTTTTTCAGGACCGGGTTTAATGGTGGCTGTAGGTTATATGGATCCAGGAAACTGGGCAACTGATATTGCCGGTGGGGCACAGTTTGGGTATACCTTATTATCCGTTATCCTGATCTCAAATATTTTTGCAATCATCCTGCAATACCTCGCTTTAAAACTGGGAATTGTAACTGAAAGAGACCTTGCCCAGGTTTGTCGCGACCATTTCCGCCCTTCCATCAGTTTTTGTTTATGGATTTTGTGTGAAATAGCCATTGCAGCCTGCGATCTTGCCGAAGTGATAGGATCTGCATTGGCCTTAAACCTTTTATTTCATATTCCGCTTGCTGTGGGAGTAGCCATCACTGCCTTGGATGTATTGGTCATTTTATTTTTTCAGTATAAAGGGTTTAGGTTAATTGAAAGTATTGTAGCTGCCCTCATTTTCGTAATACTTGCCTGCTTTTCTTATGAAATACTTGCTTCACATCCTAATTTTATGCCACTTGTCAGTAACCTTATACCAAGGCAGGAAATTGTATATAACCCATCGATGCTCTATCTGGCAATCGGAATAATGGGAGCTACTGTAATGCCGCATAATTTGTACCTGCATTCCAGTATCGTGCAAACCCGTAATTATAAAAGGAATGAAGCAGGCAAGAAAATGGCTATAAAATTTGCGGCAATAGACAGTACTGTGGCATTAATGTTCGCCTTTTTTATCAATGCTTCCATTTTAATTGTAGCAGGCGCCACTTTTCATAATACTGGCCATCAGGGAGTAGCGGATATTATGGAAGCGCATACTTTGCTTGCTCCCTTACTGGGCACTACACTTGCCAGTACCCTATTTGCTGTTGCACTGCTGGCATCAGGGCAGAATTCAACTTTAACCGGAACTTTAGCGGGTCAGATAATAATGGAAGGTTTTTTGAACATTCGTTTAAAACCATGGCTAAGAAGATTAATTACAAGAGCAATTGCTATTATACCCGCTTTTATTGTAACTATAATTTATGGTTCAAAAGGGATCGCCAATCTGCTATTATTAAGCCAGGTTATCCTTTCCATGCAATTAAGCTTTGCGGTTATTCCACTTCTGTTATTTACCGGTAATCCCAAAAAAATGGGAAAATTTACAAACAGCCTGCCTACAAAACTGATAGCCTGGCTGGTTGCTATAATTATACTGGTTCTGAATGTATACCTGTTGTGGGATACATTTAAATAAAATTAAGCACTCTTAACTAAACAAAAATTCAATATCATCTTCAGTCAACCCTTTAACAAAACCCTCTTCTTCCCCAATCAGTTCCGTAGCCAGTTTCTTTTTTCGCTGCTGCAGCTGCATAATTTTTTCTTCTACTGTGTCTTTGCAAATCATCTGGTAAGCAAAAACAGTTTGGGTCTGTCCAATCCGGTGGGTACGGTCAATTGCCTGTTGCTGTACTGCGGTATTCCACCAGGGGTCAAATAAAAATACATAATCCGCTGCAGTTAAATTCAAACCGCTATTACCCGCTTTAAGGCTAATTAAAAAAACTTTCTCTACACTGTCTGGCTCCTGAAAACGGTTCACCAGTTCCTGCCTTTCCTGTAACGGTGTACTTCCGTCCAGCCTGCAATAGGGTATTTTATTTTTACAAAATTCTTTTTCCAGCAAATCCAGCATCCCGGTAAACTGAGAAAATACCAGGGCTTTATGTTTGGGAATGATATTCTGTAATTCTTCCAGCAATATCTCTGTTTTTATAGAATCGTAAGTAAACAGGTCTTCGTCTTTCACCAGTTCGCAACTGTTACATACCTGCCTCAGTTTCAGTAACCCATTAATCACACTTAACTTTCCACTACCCAATCCTTTTTCCTTTATTTCAATAAATACACTGCTGCGTATATTTTCCTTAATGGTTTCATAGGCAGCTTTCTGATCCTCCCGCATTTCACACCATAAAACAGATTCCACTTTTTCGGGCAGATCGGTAGCCACCTGTTCCTTGGTACGCCTTAATATAAATGGAGCAGTTAATTTTCTTAAAGCAGCCACTTTATCGGCATCCTGTTCCCGGTCAATCGGTTCGGCATATTCCCTTTTAAAAAATTCCCTGTTGCCAAACATACCTGGCAAAAGAAAACTGATCTGAGCATAGAGATCAAATGTATTGTTCATCACCGGGGTACCACTTAAGGCAATCCGGGAGAGCGCATTTATGCGGTTCACCGCAACCGTAATCTGGGCCGATGGGTTTTTAATATTATGGCTTTCATCAATTACTGCAATACCAAATGCAATCAGGGATAATGCATCAATATCATTACGAACTGTATTATAGGTAGTAAGTATAATCGGGCTATGCATCCCTTCCAGAGCTGTTATATCCCTGTTGGGACCATGAAAAATAAAAGTCTCCAGATGAGGGGCAAATTTTTCAAATTCCTGTTGCCAGTTATACAATAAACTGGACGGGCAAATGATAATATGTTTAAGATCCGGGTATTGTTCATGATAATGTGCTAAAAAACAAATGGTTTGCAGGGTTTTTCCCAATCCCATATCATCGGCCAGGCAGGCACCTGCACCTGCTTCAGCCAGTAGTGCCATCCATTCAAACCCTTTCTGCTGATAAGGCCTTAAAACAGCCTGCACTTTTTCGGGAGTTTTATATAAAATCGTATCCGGCAATTGCCATTGCTGCCATTTTTGCCACCATTCTTCCTTAATAATGGGTTTTAATACCACTTCATTTGCAGGCGTATCACTTTCAGTAAGTGTCATCCAGCGGGCAATGGTCATTTCTTTTTTGCCGGATATATGCCCATGTTTTACAATCATGCCATATTGTTCCTGCCATTCGGCAGATAATATGCCCAGGCTTCCATCTTTTAATAAAATAGCTTTCTGGCCGGCCAGTAAACATTTCTGTAAATCAGCCAATCCAACCTGCTCCGTTCCAAATTTCAATTCAAATGAAATGGTAAGCCTGTTCCCTTTATCCTGTAATACAGAAAATTCGGTAACAGGTTTATGAGCACTATACCTGAAATGCTGCAGCATATCCATACCAATCATGGGTATGTTCATTTCCAGCAGCTGATGATATACTTTTAAAAACCATTGTTTTTTCTGGGCATCTGCAAAACTCAGGTAATAATACCCATTTAGTTGTTTGGCAAAATTGGGATGCAGTGCTTTCAACTGGCCTGTAAAAGCTTCTTCCGATTCCCGGTTACGCCTGATAGTATATCCTTTACCATTTCTGATGATTTCCTGTTCCGGTTTCCAGGGGCCATCTACCAGAAATCCTTCATAATCCCATTGCGGGGTCAATACCAGAAAAGAACCACTGATTTCACTCAGCAGAATTCTGTTTCCGGGTATACTTTCAATGCAATCCTGCTGAAACAGGTTATTCCTTTCTACAGAATAGTTTTCTTCCAGCCGGGTTAGAATATTTACCGCCAAAGCCTCAGGATTCCGGCTATATTGAGCCGGATTAACCTGGTCCAGCCATTCCAAAGTCATAAAATCTTTATGCGTTAATAAATAATATTCATTTCCATATTCCAGCAGAAAATGATAGCGGTTAAATTGTTGCAGCTGATACAGGTTCCTGTTTAAAGAAATGATAGCATTCACCTGTAAATCCTTACCCTCGCTTACTACTTCAAAAGATAAAACCGGTTTTACAGTACTAAAAGTACAGGGCAGGGTTTTGGCTGCTTTTTTATTAAGAATAATTTTATGCTGCATTTTCAGCAAAAAAGCAAAAGACTTAAACTGTTCAAAAAGCTGGTGCAATTCGTTTAATAATGCCTGACGATAGAATTGATCATATGCTTTTCCGCCCTTCGTAATTTTGTACCGGCTCTTGATGGCAGAATCCCTTCTCTCCGCATGTAATTCATTGAAAAATACCAGTGTAGATTTATCGGCTTTCAGCAAATCAGGATAAACCTGATTAATTTCATGATAAGAAATATCATGCAATACCGGAGTAATCGTATTAGCGGATTTTACCAGTTCCTGTAACTGCAGTATACCCTTATTGGCCATCAATTGCTGGGGCATCAATAATAAACTAACATGCTTCTTTTGTGCCATTTACATCATTAAGCAGCAAACTTAAAGGGGAGGGGGCATTATTCAAAGAGATATTCCAGTTGGATTTATAAATGAAATTTCAACGGCAGCTCCAATATAGCTCATATTTATTTAAATTATAGCTCAGTTTGCTCTATTTTTGATCTGTATTTTGCAATAAACTGAGCTATAAATATTTATCATGGCAAAATTATTATCCGATAAAGCTGATTTGATAGTTGAATATATAAAACAGCATCCATACAGTTCATCAAAGGAAATTTATGATAATCTTGGTCTTGAAGTAAGCTATGCCACATTTAAAAGAGGGCTGCAGGATTTGGTTACCGGAAACCTTATACATACTACTGGTAAACTGAAAGGAACCAAATATGAAATAAGTCAGACCTATGATATATTAAGAACTATTGAAGTAGAAGAGTATTTTAAAAAGGAAATTGATGAAAGAGTAATTTTAAAAGGGTATAATTATTCGCTCATCAATAATACACTTACTCAAGTTTCTATATTTTCTAAACAGGAATTGGATCATTTAAATAATTTACAGAACCAGTATACCAAAAATGCTTCCAAATTAAGTGAAACGGAATTTAAGAATGAATTAGAAAGATTGGCAGTTGATTTAAGCTGGAAATCATCCCAGATAGAAGGGAACACTTATTCTTTGCTGGAAACGGAAAGGCTATTGAAAGAAAAAGAAACTGCTAATGGTAAAACAAAAGATGAAGCAACTATGCTACTTAACCATAAAGAAGCGTTGGACTTTATCATCTCTCACCCTGACTATATAAATCCATTAGCAGTTTCAAGGATCGAAGACATTCATAGTATTTTAATTAAGGAGTTGAATATTTCAAAGAATCTACGAAATAACAGGGTGGGAATCTCAGGAACAAATTATAAACCTTTGGATAATGAATTTCAAATCAGAGAAGCTTTAACATCAATGTGTGGTATCATTAATCAAGAGGAAAATATATTCGCAAAAACCTTCTTAGCGCTGGTATTAATTTCATACATACAACCGTTCGCTGACGGCAATAAAAGAACTGCCCGGATTATTAGTAATGCAATATTGATTGATAATAAGTATTGCCCCATTTCATTCAGAACTGTTGATTCAATTGAATATAAAAAAGCAATGTTGATTTTCTATGAACAAAATAATATCTCTGCTTTTAAGAAGATTTTTATTAATCAATTTGAGTTCGCCGTGAACACCTACTTTTAAAAACAATATTGTATTTTTAAGACAATAAATAAACATGTAATGGATTCAAATCAAATGATAGAAACCTGGGAAATCCATAACCGGATCAACCTGTATTTACTGGATGCAATCAAAGAAGAGGAGCTGACAGATATTGCTGCATCCAAAGGAAGAACAGTTGGCGAACAGTTGGCACATATACATAATGTAAGGTTGATGTGGCTAAAAGTTGCTGATCCGGATCTGTTTACTGAACAATTGAAAATAGAAAAGGATGCCATCACCAAAAAAATATTGAAAGATGAATTGAGTAAAAGCGCTATAGCTATTTCCCAGCTTCTGAGAAAAGGATTGGAACAGGGAAAGATAAAAAACTTCAAGCCCCATCCTATGGCTTTTATGGGTTATCTGATTTCGCATGAAAGCCATCACCGGGGGCAGATTATGCTCACTTTAAAACAGGCAGGGCATCCGGTTGACAAGAAAATACAGTTTGGCCTTTGGGAATGGGGAACAAGGTAAATGCTTATACAGCAAGCAAATGCACAAATTGCAGTTGCAAAAATGGTGGGAAAAAATACCAGTAATTATGGCATGGGTTATGGAGATTGAACTGCCCTTGTACCTTTAAAACTTGTCTACCGGTATACCTTTAACCGTTAGGGTGATGGGTTTTATGTTGAACCGCGGCAGGTTATAATCTGTATGGCATCACCTCACTCAATAATGATGGGTATAATACGCAAAACTTAAAAAAAGAATAAATAATCTATCTGTTCACGTTACGTGAACAATATAAAATAGTGAACAGTATTTGAAAAATTATCAGTTGTTCAATATATTTGCTTGTTCACGTAACGTGAAATACAATTATTTATGAACGTAGATGCCATTGTTACGCAAGCCCTGGAAAGATTGAATACCATTACAGCAATAAACGGTAACTGGAATCCTGTTGGCACAAAGGGTGGTAAAGAAGGCACCCAAATTGATGGCACCATTGACCTCTATGTAGAGAATGTGCAACACCATCTGTTTATAGAAGTAAAAAGAGAATTGCGAAACTACCAATTGCAAACAATCCTGGAAAAAGCAAAAAATTACAGGCCGCTGATGATAGTAGCTGAACATATATTCCCAGCATTGAAAGAAGAACTTCGAAAAAACAATATCGGGTATTTGGATACTGCAGGCAATATTTACCTGAAAACGCCTCAGCAACTCATTTGGTTAGACGGGCAGGACAGGCCAAAGCAGGAAAAAAAAATAACGAACAGGGCATTCACCAAAACAGGCCTTAAAGCAGTTTTCTATTTTCTGACTACAGATGAAATAATCAATTTCCCTTATAGGGTAATGGCTGATATGACAGGTGTTGCTTTGGGGAATATAAAGAACATAATAGATGGACTGAAAGAGGCAGGTTTTATCTTAAATGTGAATAATAAAAAGATGATGCTCTGTAACAGAAAAGCACTCCTGGATAGATGGATTGCAGGGTATGGAGAAACATTAAAACCTGCCCTGAAATTAGGCAGCTTCCGTTTTGGAAATCCGGATACAGCAACAAATTGGCAAACCTTAGCTATGGGAGAGAAGGGGACGGTTTGGGGCGGCGAGCCTGCTGCTGAAGTATATACCGATTATTTAAGGCCTGCTTTATTCACAGTTTATACCATAGAGCCTAAAATAAATTTGATGAATCGTTGGAGGTTGATCCCTGATGCGCAAGGGAACGTAGAAATATACGAAAGGTTCTGGAATGAGAATACGGTCCTTGGAAAAATGGAGCACCCGGACAGACTACTGACAAAACAAAATAGCAATATCCCATTGACCCATCCATTATTAGTATATGCAGATCTGGTTTTAACGAATGATCCCAGATGCCTTGAAACAGCAGAAATGATTTACACTAAATATCTGAAAAATGAATTTGACAAGTATTAGAGAGGGGGAATTAAAAGAAACCTTTGATGCACTTGAAGAAGCCTTTATTAAAACAGGTATTGATTACTATTTAATTGGGGCCCAGGCAAGAGATTACTGGTTTGCCAGAGGCAAAAAAAACAACAGGCAAACACATGATGTGGATTTTGCAGTATTGGTAGGTTCTGCTAATGATTATGAAACTGTCAGAAATTATTTATCCCAACATAAAAATTTTCAGGTCACGAAAGAAAATTCCTTTGTGATGTTGACCCCACAGGGAAGACAGGTGGATATACTTCCGTTCGGTAAAATTGAAATAGACAGTGCTGTTACCTTAAGAGGTGAAGGATTGACCAGTATTAAAGTGAATGGATTTTTGGAAGTTTATGAATCAGGAACGGAAGAAATAACCACATCAGAAGGCCATTCATTTAAAGTGGCAACCCTTTCGTCCATTGTTCTATTGAAATTAATTTCATATGATGACAGGCCTGAAATGCGTTTGAAAGATGCAGGAGATATCGCCGGAATCATTCAGCATTTTTTTGACCTTCAATCCGACCTGATCTATGACCACCACAGTGATTTATTTACTGATATTAATGATGAAATAACAGATCTCTCCGAGATATCTTTAATTGTAGTTGGGAGGGAGATAAAAAGAATAATCAGGGATAATGTTGAGTTATTGAACCGTATAAAAAATATACTGGAAAAACATATTGCCCAAAGAGAAGAAAGCCCGTTTGTCAGGGCAATGATCTTAAATGAAAAAGATACTATTGAACAAAAGGTTCGACTGTTGATGAATATGCATAGTTCATTAATTTAACCTTTAAAGCAACCACAGCTTCCAAAAATGTTTATTTTCCTTAACCTATTGAAAGAATACCATAACCGCTGTGTAAGCGTCACTTTTTTAGTTAGTTCATGATTATAGTTTTCAAATTCAGTTAACTTCATCATTTACAAAAAGAACCAACTGATTAGTTGATTCTTTTTGTATGTACTAAGCTATCTGTTAGATTGAAAAAACTCTTCCACAAATGTAAAATAAACGACAAAGCTACTTACATACAAATAAATTTACAAACACTGATTTATTCCGCAATTTCATTCGGATTCATACCATATTTATTCTCTCCCGGATTACTTTCAGTTACTAGTAGAATCAATAGCCATATTGCACCTACAAGAGGAATTATTGCTACTAAAAAATACCATCCTGTTTTACCAATATCATGCAATCTCCTTACAAAAACTGCAAGACCTGGTATTAAAACTGCAAGCACATAAACAATATAAAAATAACCATAAGGAAAATTAACAGCTCCGTTTAAGGAATCAATTTTAAATGTTGTACCCATCAAATGATCTATAATAATTGCTATTGTGCTGAATATAATATTGAATAGTACAAACATCCAATATTCAGTTCTGCTTGCTCTTCCTGTAAAAACAGCGTAATTTTTTAACACTTTTAAATACCATTTCATTTTAGTTGATTTGAATTTTCCTACTCATTTGGCTTTTCGGATTTGCCCCGTTTAAATGGTTTCTGGTCTCCATATGAGATCATAAATAATATTAGTTAAGCATCTAATAGAAAATGTATCTATAATAAACGGGGGAATTTATAAATAGAAAAGTGATGTTAAATTTATTTTATACAATAAAATATGATTTTTATCATATTTTATTGTATTCTGCCAATGATCATGAATTTAATATTATTACAGATTCTTACAAAGCTAATTTTAACCTACTTCGAAAATAAAAGAAGCTCCTATCGATTAATTGGGAATGCAGTGGCTGGGCCAATAGGCAAGTGGGTGGGCGAACATATTCTTTCAATCGCTCTTCAATCGCTCCAGAAGATTTAAAAAAATTTTTCATGCATCAGGTTAACAAATAATCAGTTCTTTTGTTTCCTATATTACCTGAACTTTACTATTTGTAAAAACTTTACTTCAATTCAAGAGACTTTTTTTTGACCAACATTTTACAAGATCATATTAAAAAAACAATTTCAGTGGATACTGAAAAATTGCAATTGCTTGCTGACTTTTTTGAGCAAAAAGTCTTCGCTAAAAAGGAAACGCTTTTAAGTGAAGGGAAAACTTGCCGTGAAATTTTTTTTGTAGCAAAAGGTTGCTTGCAGATTTATTTTGTAAAGCCAAACGGATTGGAGCAAACTATAGATTTTGCCATAGAAAATTGGTGGACAAGTGATTTCATGGCTTTCCTTAAACATACCCCGGCAACATTTTCCATCAAGGCAGTTGAAAAAACAAACGTATTTATTTTATCAAATTCCTCTCAACAAAAACTTTTAACCGAAATACCAGAAATGGAAACTTATTTTCGTTTAATTTTTCAACGGGCATATGCTGCCTCACAAAGGCGTGTCCGTTTATTGTATGAATTTTCAAGAGAGGATTTATATTTACAATTCAGCAAAAATTATCCGGATTTTATACAACGTGTGCCGCAATATCTTTTAGCTTCTTTTCTGGGCTTTACTCCGGAATATCTAAGTGAAATTCGTAAGAAAAATATTTCTTAAACAGGTTTAAGATTTTTTAAAGTTCTGGATTTGAATTTTGTCAGATGAAACAACGAATAGACATTAAACAACTTGAACCTCAGGCATACGAGGTGTTGTATGCCATGGAAAAATATCTATCAGCAACTGACCTGAGTTTTGATCTTCGTGAATTAATAAAAATCCGGGTGTCGCAAATTAACAAATGCGCCTACTGCATTGAATCGCATACTAAAGATGCACGAAAAGCCGGGGTAGCAGAAAATAAAATTTATGCCTTATCAGCGTGGGAAGAAAGCCCGCTCTTTACTGAGGCTGAAAGATCTGTACTGGCCCTGGCTGATGCTATTACAAAAATTGCAAAGCATGGTGTGAGTGATGATATATTTGAAAACGTACAAAAGTATTTCAGTAATAATCAGGTAGCACAAATTATCATTGCCATTAATCAAATAAATTTCTGGAACAGAATTGCCATTCCAACTAAAATGTTTCATACAACTTTAGATCCATCTGCAAGTGGACAAAAAGGGTAATTAAATTGTGTAACTTTAATATAAAAATGAAACTTATTAAAATTCTCAATAAACAATTTGGTAACCCAACCGGTTTGCTGGGATATTTAGTGGGATGGGTAATGCCCTTAAAGAATAAGAATAGGACTGATTGGCTTATTGAAAAATTGAATTATAATCCCACTGATAAAATACTGGAAATTGGGTATGGTTCCGGAGCTGTGTTGCAAAAGATTGCAAAATCATTAAACAGTGGTATTATTATAGGCATAGACCACTCTAAAGTAATGTACAAACAAGCACTTTCAAAAAACAGGCAAAATATTAAGGACAAGAAAGCATTACTTTATTGTGGAGAAATCTGGGATTTAAATAACACAACTAATGCTTTTGATATAATCTTTGGTAGCAATGTTCACTTTTTTTGGAAGAATCCGGTTTCTGAATTTACCCATTTATATAGCTTACTAAATTCAAATGGAAAATTAGTAATGGTATTCCAGCCCCGTTGGGCAAAATCTGAAGAAGAAATAAAACAAATTGCAGAAAAAACAAAAATTCAATTTTCAGAAGCCGGGTTCAAAACTATTGAAATACAATTTAAATCAATGAAACCTGTTACCTGTATCTACATAATGGGGTTAAAATAAATTCATAACTGGCATTCACTTACGTCTTTTTATAAAGTAAAGAGATTCAATATGCATATAGAAGCATTGAATAAACTTAAATAGCTGGATTTTTCCCAATAAGCAGCATTTGCTTATATAATCAGCGAAAGACTATATCATATTAAAAATTGAGAGCAGAAATTTTAACTACCTCTGCTCTCAATCAACCCTCAATCCTCCCTGCTTCCATCATCCGCCATTCTTACCAACTTAGGTGTAAATTCAGCAACAATATCTACCAGTTCCTGCTGGGCAGCCATTACTGCATGTATATCTTTATAGGCCATTGGTGCTTCATCACAGCCAGCGCCAATTAAGGTTACACCATATTCTTTCAATACTGCCCTCATAGCATCTTTGCTGATCTCTTTGATAGCTTTGGTCCTGCTCATCTGCCTTCCCGCACCGTGAGATGCGGAGCTGATAGATTGCTCCACCCCCTTGCCCCAGACTAAAAATCCGGATGCTGTCATAGAACCGGGAATGATACCCATTACCCCTTTTCCAGCGGGAGTTGCACCTTTCCTGTGTACAATCACTTCATCCCCATCCCATATTTCCTTCCAGGCAAAATTGTGATGGTTCTCCACTTTTGCTAATATGGAAGCACCTACTGCTTTTGCCATTTTGGTGTGGATGATTTCGTGACAGGCTGAAGCATAATCACCGGCAAGATTCATTGCCAGCCAATATTCCTGCCCGGCTTCTGTGCTAAGATCAAGGTATGCAAGGTTGGCTGCTTCCTGCGGAAGTTTACAAATTTGCTTTGCCAGTTTTGTATAGTGTCCGGCAAGTGTGGCACCAAAACCCCTGGAGCCGGAGTGAGACAAAAGCGCCAGATAACTACCTTTCTCCATCCCCAACACCTCATCTTTTTCTTTGAATTCAATGATACCAAATTCAACAAAGTGGTTTCCGCCACCGGAAGAACCGAGTTGAGAAGATGCCTTATCTTTCAGCCCTCTGATTATTCCAATAGAATTGAATAAGCCGGAATCTAACACTTCGTGATCTGCCTTATATTGTCCATGAAAACCATGGCCCGCACCAAACTTGGTTTGCGCAATCAGTTCCCTTTTATACTTACTTTCATTTTCAAAAAAATGCGCAGCTGGTATATCATAGATAGACAATGCCATCCTGCAGCCAATATCAACACCCACGCCATAAGGAATAATTGCGTTTTTGGTAGCCAGTACACCCCCAATCGGCAACCCATAACCCTGGTGTGCATCCGGCATTAAGGCACCTGCAACAGTAACGGGCAATTTCATAGCAACAGCCATTTGTTTTTTAGCACCCTCTTCAATATTGTCAGCACCATACATACTATACGCTGCTACCACTTCTTTTAATGCAATCGTATCATCTTCGGGTATGCTGGCTTCTTCTATCAGAGAAGAAGCCAGGTCAGCATACACTTCATCATCCAGGAAATTTTCCGGATGAGTAAGGATATTTTTAAAATGCAATAGCATTTTATCTTTAGATAACGCATTCATACTCCCAGCCAGTTTCAATGCCATCCCAAGGGATTTACCAGCAGTAAATCCCACAGCCATTAAATCCTTACCATTCATTACTATTTCCATTGTTTATTTATTAGTCAATTAATAATTCTGTTACCTGTGCCACATTCATCGCCCAGTTCATGTTATATTGTTCATCAGCCAGATCACTGTTATCAATCATCATCAGGCCTTGTGCTTTTGCTTTGATCTTTAACAATTCACCAATAGTGATCTTGGATTTCAGTTTCGCAATCATGCCTTCCACATTCTTAAAATTAAGACCGCCAACCACTTGTCCGCCAAAAGGCACTTCCATCCAAATGATCTCTTTTTTAGCCACATCAAGCACGCCAAACACTATCCCTTTCGTAACAGATCTGGTAACGCGTACCTGATGCTGTACACAGGATGGGTCATACGCCACACCGGTTTTCTCAGAAATCTTCATTGGATATTTACTATCCATCCATCCCATTACCAGGTTTGGTGTAATGCTTCCATTAGTGTAGGCATTACAGGTGAAGGTTACGTACCGTGCATCGGCAGATTGCAATTTCTCTATATCCATCTCTATATACTCTGCAGTACCCACCATATCCGGAATCCGCTGGATATCACCACTGTGTTTTGTTCCGGTAGCCACCAGCCTGTTGAATGCACAGATTTCAGTGCTCTTTTCAAAACTAATCTGACAGCTAAGGTCCATATCCAGGTGTTGGGCTTTTAAGCCTTTACCCCATTTCATAAACAGGCGTATTTTATTTCCTTCCAGTTTAAAACGGGTACCCATTAATGCAGATGGAAGATCAGCCACTGTTTCGCTCCTATCTCCGATGGATAAGGGAATATTGAACAATCCCTCATCTATAAAGATGGTCTTATTTAAATTTTCCATTTTTGCAAACCTTTTTTCCATTACTGCCAAACACATGTCCTCTACCATTATAATCATGTCTTTCAGTTGCGATGCTGCATACATTTTCAAAAGATAGTTGGGCTTAACTGTTTTGGTGGTTCCACCCAATGGTTTAACAGTGCGTTCCTGATTAGGATCAAAGTAATTACGTGCATAGCTGTTCAGTGTTAATACCAAACGTGCTGGCAATTGATCCGCTACTTCTAAAAATGCAGTAATAGTATCCTCTGCACCAAACCAAAGCATGTTGGAGAATAAGGAACGTGCAAACAATCCGGGTCTTTGTTTTAATAAAGCAAATGTACTTGCCGCATCGTATTTTAAACGGTACTGACTTAAATCTGCATTCCATACTGTATAGTCTTCCCGATAAAAGCGGTCCAGTATTCCTTTCAGTTTTGCAAATCCATCTTTCTTTATATATTCAGCCAAACGCAATGCCCTGATAAAACGAACCCACATTCTTCTTTTCGGGTGCATTTGTTCGCAACATTTTTCAGCACTCAACGCAAGTTTATTTAACCATTCTGCCACCATCTTACATTCTGCACGGCTGTATTTCAACTTCAGCCCTTCCCTGTAATTTATTTTTGCATATGCACTCTTATCAAGAGAAACTATAATGTTTTTACTATTCTTACTGATACGTTTAATTAAAGTCCCTGGTTCAATAATCTGCAAAAACCCTGTTTTTTTATACCACAGGTACCGCATTATATCAACCGGATTGGTAAACAGTTCTCCCGCCTCTTTTGTTTTTCCGGATGCTACCAGTATATCCACCAGCAAAACCAATGTTTCTTTTATACCAGGTTCAATTGCAGGTAATTTAAAATTTGCCAGCAAAGTTTTTAAAGTATCAACCTGTGTAGCATCCAACGCTGTTTTTGATTGTAACAGGTTCGCAAGCAATGTTTCCATATCCGTCTCAGACCATAAACGCAGCACTTTCAATTTACTTCCCTGTCCCGTTACTTCAACAGTTCCTGTTACCATTTGCATTCCGCAAAAAGGGCAACCATTGTAGCGCTCTAACGGAAAAGTATTATCCGGAATGATATGGCCGCAGGCAAGCTTTGTTCCCTTCTCAATATTGAAAAGATTATAAAAGAAAGTAAGGATATGATCTCTTCTGGTTTCACCTGTAGGCGTATCCCATCCTTTTACCAGGGGTGCCCAGTTATTTTTTACCTGTAATACATCTGCAAACGCTTCATATATCCCAACCAACTGTTTAGGCATCAATCCATTCACCGCCTTAACCAATGTTTCCTCAGCAGTATAACCCAGTTGAGACAAGTTTACCCAAAAGGTTGTTGCCGGAGCAGACATTTGAACTTTAGGCTGCAAAGCAGCGTTTTCAATATAGATGGCATTATAACGAATGCCTGTTTTCAATAATTCAGTTTTCATTGTACTGAGTTTATAATTTTAAGATAATTGCTAAACTACATTCCTTGCAGAAGGCAGGATTCGAACCTGCAATACCAATAGAAGTAAGTTTGGCTTGACCTTACATAGCAAAGAGGCGGGTGGGAGTCGAACCCACGACACGGGCATTAACAGTGCTTGAAGTAAATCATACTTGAACGTTTCCGAAAATTGCATGATTATCCTGCTCTAACCACTGAGCTACCGCCCCGTACTATGCGTTACCGGTAATTGTGTAAGAATTTTTTTTGAGCCACTTGGCAGTTGAAATATCTTATACCTGACCAGTAAATTTTTAAAGAACTTGTATCATTTCTGATAAACAAAGATGTCTTTGCCTTTACGCAGCTTATCTGCGCACTTATAATTATTTTAAACTATTTTATCATCGTATTTATTTTCAGCTACTTAGAGCAGAAAATATTTTCTGTAATTTTCTAACTGGCATTAACTACGCAGTTCTAATGCGCAGTAAATGCCAAACCTTGTAACTTTAAATAGTTATGGCAACCAATAAACTGGCGCTTATCCGCTATAAAACAATCGATACCTGTTTACGCAACCGTTTAAAGAAATGGACGCTGGAAGCGTTGATTGAAAAAGTATCCCATGCATTGTATGAATATGAAGGCATACAGGATGGTGTTAGTAAACGCACCATACAAAGTGATATAGAATTGATGCGCAGTAATAAATTAGGGTACAATGCACCCATTATAGTGGTTGACCGGAAATTCTACACTTATGAAGACCCTGACTACAGTATCAGTAAATCCCCTATTAATGATGCCGATATGGGCAAGATGAGAGAGATTGTGAGTGTACTTAAACAATTAAATGGTTTCCAGTATTTCGAGGAGATGAGTGATATCATCGTTCGTCTGGAAAATAATTTGAACAAATCTTCCGTATCCGGAAAAAGCTATATACAGTTTGAAAATAACCAGCAGCTGAAAGGTTTACATTTTATTGGCCCTTTATATAAAGCGGTAAGCCATAAAATTCCTTTGCTGATCGAATACAAATCCTTTAAAGCAAGCACTGCTTCCAAAAATGTGTATTTCCCTTACCTGTTGAAAGAGTACCGTAACCGCTGGTTTCTGATTGTTAAACCGCAAAAAGGCAATACGCTACTTACGCTTGCACTGGACAGGATTATTGATTTCCAGGAAATGTCAGCCAACATTTTTGTGGAATACAGTGGAGTAGATTTTGAACGTTATTTTTCAGAAGCTATTGGTGTAACCATAACAGCATCCGACAGGGCACAGAAAGTAATATTATGGGTACAAAAAAAACATGCCCCCTATGTACTTACAAAACCCTTACATGCTTCTCAGCAATTGCTAAAAGAAGACGATACTGGAATCATGATACGCCTGGATGTTGTTTTAAATTTTGAACTGGAAAGAGAGATTCTGGGATTTGGAGAAGGGATTAAAGTAATTAGCCCGAGGATTTTGCAGGGACGGATTAAGAAAAGGATTGAAAGTATGGTTGGGTTATATAATCAGAAAGAAGGGAGGGGTTGAGGATGACAACTTTATTGATATATATATTCTTTAATGGCATTTAACAATATCTTTATATTTTTTTCGCTTGATATTTTTATTAAATTTAATAAGGGCTCCACTTCTTGCAATTTAATTACATTATCCTCAAATAAAAGCTCATATTCTATATATCCACGTCCACTACTAATAAATATCACATATTTATCATTATTGTATTTAATCCCCCAATAGCCAGAATTTTTTTTATACTCTTCAATTAATACAAAATTTGTTATTTCTGTTTCAAAGAAATTTTTTATCAACTCTAATGCCTTATCAAAGTTCAATACGTATTTATTATCTACAGAATAATTTATCATATCATTTGCCATAAAATATTTACAAATTTTTAAGTCAATACAAAGCACCTTTCAAACCGTTTTAGACAATTACTTTTCTTCCTCTAATGGTGGGCGAGCATATTCCAGAAATCTCTCTTCAATCGCTCCAAAAGATTTAAAATTCTCTTTTGCCAGCATCAAACTAACTTCATTTGCTCCTCCTTCATAGTCGGGCTCACAAAGTTGTACACCATCATCTTCCCAATAGCATACTGGACAAAGTTGAAAGGTATTATCAGCTTTTTCATTTAAAGTATAAAAGCCACAACACGGACACATATACTTTCCAATATTATTACTGTCCATATGGTTGTGTTTGACCTAAATAATAATCCATTCCGCTAGTTGTTAAATTACAAAACTATGTACCATTTCTGTAAGAAATTATGAGTTTGTATTGTTAGCTTATATAGCACCAAAAAACTGAAACCAATTACTTTGGATAGTCCTTACCTATAAAATATTCTTTTAAGTACTCCATTATTTCTGCATAACTGAGAAATTTTAATTGTTTGGTTGCAATTGCAAGTATTAATGCATGGGAATTATTAAAATATTCTACTTTTCCTAACTGACCTAAAATTGCTCCCTTTTTTATTGAATCATTAATTTGAACAAATGGTTTATCAATATTCCCATAAATAAATACAGTATCGTTATTACTATTCTGAACAGTTATATAATAACTGTGTTCCTTTTTTTTTGAAACTAATGTAATATTTCCATCCGATAAAGAAAATGCAATACTATCATTTGAATAGATATACATAATTTCTAAAGGTTCCTTAAATAATTTCTTCTCATCGTTATAAACAAAAAAG